>ERZ652168.7-NODE-7-length-146823-cov-19.3151_pt1 | contig 146823 bp, 128 predicted proteins | sample MGYA00514763_ERZ652168 | MGnify/ENA metagenome assembly ERZ652168
AAATGGAAACATTCTGGTATTATCATACCATGTTACGCCTCCTCAATATGGCGGGGAGCGTAAGGCCCTGCTGGGAGGCAGATGTTTGGAGGGCAGGGGATGGGATTGGCTGTATCCCGTCCTAGGATAGGAGTCAGACGATTGCCGGGGCCTCCAGTTTGGCGGATATTGGTGTGGAGGTGGGAAAAGGGGCGCTCCTTTGGCTGATGCTGATTTGAATCTGGATTTCTTGATTCCGGTATGATATGATGAGCCTATCGGCGAAAAGAAGGAATAAAGAATTATTCTCACTATATTTCTTGTGGAATCTGAAAAATTACTTAAAATCAGTCGAAAATGAGGTGAATTTTCTGTGGACCAAATGATAACTGCAAATATTTCCTTAGATTTTTTTAGTATCATTCTGTCCCTGGTTCCCGTTCTATATTTATTAAGCAGCCAGCGGTATAAGCAGCGCAGGAACCAATACTTTTTAGGCATTTGCATTTCAAATATATTTATGATCCTGGGAGATCTGGGGGACTGGAGCATCCGGGACGTGTCTTCTATGAGGCTGAAGATGAGTTTATATGCGCTGACTGCTTTGTTCTATATTGCATCGGCATTTGTGCTTTATTTTTTTGCAAGATATATCAGTGAATATCTGCAGCTTTTTGGCAGGATTCAAACCGTTTTTTTAGTGACAGTTACGGTGATATGCGGAATTCAGGTGTTTTTTGCGGCTGTTTCTCCATTTACTGGTGCCATATTTTATGTAAATGACAGTGGATATCAGCGGGGCAGTTTGTTTTTCATTTCTCAGGCCATCCCTTTGATTTGTTATATTTTGTTTACGGCATTGGTCATTGCTTACCGGAAGAATCTGACCAGCCGGGAGATCGTCTTTTTTCTGCTGTATATCTTTGTTCCCTTGGGCGGCGGCGCGGCGCAGATGCTGCTGCGCGGGATTGCGGTTGTCAATGTTGGCGTTGCATTTGCGCTGCTGTTTATCCTGGTAAATATTCAGTTTGAGCATGAACTCACCATGCGGCGGCAGGAAGAGGAGCTGGCAAAGCAGCGTATTGACATTATGCTCAGCCAGATACAGCCTCATTTTCTGTATAATGCACTGGGCACTATCGCGCACCTGTGCAGGCGGGATCCCGTGAAGGCAGAGAAGGCTACGGAGGAATTTGCCTTATTTCTTAGGGGCAACATGGACAGCCTGAAGAAACGGGAACCCATTCCCTTTGAAAAAGAGCTGAACCATGTGAAGAATTACTTATATTTAGAGCAGCAGCGGTTTCAGGAGCGCCTGCGGATCGTATATGATATTCAGGCAAAGGACTTTTACGTCCCCCCCCTGTCCCTGCAGCCCTTGGTGGAAAATGCCGTACACCACGGTATCCTGCATAGGAGAGAGGGTGGAACGGTCACGATACGCACGGCTGAGACAGATGGATACGCGGTCGTGGCTATTGTCGATGACGGGATAGGGATGGAAAATGCCAGACATTCCTACAAAATACAGGGGGGGGGTATACGGGAGTTGGCATAGAGAATGTACGAAGCCGTATACAGACTGTGGTGAAAGGCAGTATGGAAATACAAAGTAGCGCTCAGGGAACGACGGTAACTCTAAAAATACCACTTGCGGGAGAATATCATGCGTTTTTTGGTAGTAGATGATGAGAAAAATATGGTGGAGAGACTCTTGGATATTTTGCGCAAGGCACGCCCGGAGGCAGAAATATTATCCTTTACCTGGCCGGAAGATGCACTGGAGGCTGCAGCGCAACGCCCTGCAGATGTGGCTTTCCTGGATATTGAGATGGGAAGCATGACGGGACTTGAGCTGGCTGTCAGGCTAAAAAGGCAGAACCCGGATATACACATTATATTTGTGACCGGACACCAGCAGTATGCAGTGGAGGCTTTTTCCATACATGCTACCGGATACCTGTTAAAGCCGGTGAGTGAGGCGGCTGTGGAACGGGAATTGACCTTTATCTATGAGAAGGCAGAAAGAAGGAGTCGGATTCGGATACAGACTTTTGGTGGGTTTGAGATATTTGTGGACGGGAAACCTGTGAAATTTGAGCGTACTAAGTCCAAAGAGCTGCTGGCTTTCCTGGTGGATCACCGGGGGGCGGCGGTGACAACGGGAGAGGCTTATGCCGCTTTGTTTGAGGATGCTGCGGACAGCGTATCCGGCAGGTCTTATTTCCGTACTATAGTACATGGGATGAGAAGCGCGCTGAAAAAAGCCGGGGCCGAAGAGATTCTGGCCATAAGCTTTAACTCCTTTGCGGTGGTGCCGGAGCGTATAGACTGTGACTATTATCGGTTTTTGCAGGGAGATCCCATGGCGGTCAACCAGTACCGGAACGATTATATGTATTCCTATAGTTGGGCCGAATTTAGAAATGGGGAAATTATTTTTGAAAAGAATCAATAAATGTGTGGGCGAAAACCGGAGTTTGAGAAAGACTCCGGTTTTTTGTTGCGCTTTTGTTGCACTTATTTTGCTAAAGTAAAGAATATCGTGCGTTTTAGGACACTACATAAGAAGACGACAGGGAGAGGGTTGCTATGACGAACAACAGAAAAACAAAACGAAAGATCATCAGTCTGTTACTTTGCGGCATATTGCTGTTTCCACTTTGTCCCATGTGGGCGTTTGCGGAGGGGGCAGGAACCGGCGGGACCATTGGAGAGAGCACTACGGCGGATGAGATTCTCGGTTATCTTGGCGGGGCAGGAAATGTGACGGTGGAGGGGAAGACCATCACCCTGACCACTGATATCACCTTATCCGCGGCCATTTCTTTTACCGGTGGAGACTGGACCTTGAATATGAATGGCATGGCCCTGAAAGGCGAGGATGGAAGGGGCGTCACACCTTTGGTCATGAATGGAGGGAATCTTATTATTACGGGTACTGGGACTTTCCGGGGCGGACAGGGTGGACGAAGCGAAAAAGGTGGATCGGGAATTCTGTGTCAGAGTGGCCGTATAACACTTGGAACGCAGGGAGTGTTTACGGCAGAGGGCGGCAAATGTGTAGGGATCTCCCAAGCTCAAACTAAGGCTGGAGAGGGCATCCAAATTAGCGGGGGGGGGAGATTGTGTCATATGGCACCATTACAGCAACTGGAGGCCGTAACGAGACAGATGGAATTGAAAGTTCAGCTGGTAATGGTATCTTGGTTTCGGGGAGCGGAAAGATATCAGGCGGCAGGATTATCGCCCGGGGCGGAGATGGCGGAGATAGTGTGAACAGCGAGATGGGGAGGCACGGGGGAGCCGGTATTTTAATTCAGGGTGCAGGAACCGTGTCAGCCGATAGTATCACTGCCAACGGTGGCAGTGGCGGTAAGGCATATACAATTGCGTCATGCGGCAGTGGAGGCGATGGAATTGCCGGATATAACGGAAACAACGTCACAGCAAAGACTCTGGAAGCAACTGGCGGTGCTTCTGAAAGGCAGTCCGGTTCGCCAATCAGCGGTAATGGCAGTACATTTTACACCGTCAACTTTGATACAAACGGCGGAACGGCGGCTGTTGCGTATGAGGCGCAAATCGTGGAAAGGGACAGTACAGCGGCCAAACCCACAGAGGATCCTGCGATGGCAGGTTATGGCTTTCGGGGTTGGTATCAGGGCGACAAGAAATGGGATTTTAACGTTGGTGTGACAGAGAACCTTATCTTGACAGCCAAATGGAATCCGGCAGTAGACTATCTCAAATATACATGGGATGGGGATCAGGGGAAATATGTACAGGAATCTGGCTCAGTAACAGTCTATACGGAGATTGCCGCTGATACTATTGTCTGGGGAGCCGATGACGGCCAGGAGCATTGGTACGTTGTTACTGCTGATATTACCATATCCGACCGCATCACTGTTAGGGGGAATGTCCATCTGGTTTTGAAAGAGGGCGTGGCCCTGACTGCGTCCGGCGGTATTAGGGTGCCGGGAGCGGATACTCCGGGGAAAAACAGCCTAAGTGTTTATGCCCAGTCCACCAATACAAGTACAATGGGAAAATTGATTGCTGTCAGCAATGACGCCGCTGGGGCGGGGATTGGAGGAGACGGGAATGCATCCGGCGGAACGATAGTCATTAACGGCGGAACGGTTCATGTGGATGGCGGTACTAAGGCCCCGGACATTGGAGGCGGTGCTGATGATACAGGTAAATTTGCCCCCAGTGATAAAATCGAGATTCTTGAATATGCGAAAGTGACAAAAGGAAATGGCGGTAAGGTTATACTTGGCCCGGCCCATAACAAATATGGAACCGGCTGGGAGTCTGACGGGAGTTCTCACTGGCATCCCTGCCAGGTAGAGGGGTGTCAGGATCCGAGCCATGAGTCTGCAAGAGAAGCGCATGTCCCTGACCCTGGGGCGACCTGTGATACGCCGCAGAGCTGTACAGTCTGCGGTTATTCCATAGTAGCGGGGCATAACTGGGGGACTCCCCAGTATCGGTGGAGCGATGATAATCAGGATTGCACCGCGTTTAGGATCTGCCAGAATGACTCTTCCCATCAGGAGGAGGCCCAAGCAGATGTAACAGAAAGAGAGACGGAAGCTCCCACCTGTACGGAAAAAGGGAAAACGACGTATACAGCTGTATTTAAAGCAGACTGGGCAGGCCAACAGGAAAAAACAGTCGCGGATATTCCGGCAAATGGACACAAACTGGTGCATCATGATGAGGTTCCGGCTGCTGACGGGGCAGATGGGATAGCGGAGCATTACACTTGTGAAAACTGTGGCCTTCTGTTTGACAGCAGCCAGGAAGAAACCACACAGGAGGCTTTGATCCTTCCTGGAAAACCGGGGGAAGAACCGACAGAACCAGGAGATGATACGAAACCAGGAGACACAAAGCCGGGAGATGATACGAAACCAGGAGACACAAAGCCGGGAGATAATACAGAACCGGGAGATACAGAGCCGGGGGATGATACAGAACCGGGAGACACAGAGCCGGGGGATGATACAGGGCCGGGAGACACAGAGCCAGGGGATGATACAAAGCCGGGGGATGATACAAAGCCAGGAGATGGCACAAAGCCAGATGATGATGCAAAACCGGGAGATAATACAAAACCGGCAGACGACACAAAGCCAGGCGGCGGCACAAGTCCAAATGAGGATACAAAAGCTACTAAGACCGGGGACAGCAGCTATCTTTGGGTGTGGGTTACTCTGCTGGCTGCAAGTGGAAGCGTGATTGTAGGGGCCGTAATGTTAAAATCCAGATTCAAAGGGTAGTGGGCGCTTTGCCCCTGAAAACCTCCTTCTGACGAATAGCAGCGTTGTTTAGGAATGCTGAAGTTTGTCTGACGGAGGTTTTGCAGGTTATACATAACGAAAGATAGGAGTGGATAGGAGTGGATTATCAGGAACCGAGGATGCTTAAGTTTCCCCGGCGGGGGGATGAAAGAGGGCATCTGGTCGCGATAGAGGGAATGTGGGATATTCCTTTTGAGATAAAAAGGATCTTTTATATTTTCGGGTCGGACCGGGAGGCCGTGAGAGGGCGGCACGCCAATCTGCGCTCTGAGTTTGTCTTGGTTAATACGGCAGGCAGTTGCAAAGTGAAGGTTTCGGATGGAAAAGGGAAGGATACCATTTTTTCTCTGAACCGGCCTCATACCGGGATTTATCTCCCGGCGATGGTGTGGAAGGAGATGTATGAGTTCAGTCCAGACTCTGTTTTGCTTTGCCTGGCAAGTGAACATTACGATGAAAAGGAATACATCCGGGACTACGGCGATTTTCTGGAAATGGTACACAAGGAGCAGGTATGAAGATATCAGTGGTAATACCGGTCTATTTCAATGAAGACAGTTTACTCCCCTTGTATGACGAGATGGAGAAAAAACTATTTTCCTGCCAGGAATATGACTGGGAAGTGGTTATGGTCAATGATGGCTCACGGGATAGGAGTTATTCTATTATGGGGCGGTTGGCGGCCCGGGACAGGCGGATAAAAATATACAGCCTGTCCAGAAATTTTGGCTCCCATGCAGCGATTTTATGTGGGCTGTCCAAGTGTACGGGGGACTGTGCCGTTGTAAAGGCGGCGGATCTCCAGGAGCCTGCAGAGATAATCCTGGAAATGGTGGAAAGCTGGAAAACAGGGAATCGTGTTGTGCTGGCTGTGCGAAAGGACAGGCAGGAAGGAAGAGGACAGACTATGTTTGCTGCTTTGTACTATTGGATGGTCAGAAAAAGCGCTTTGCAACAAATGCCAAAAGGCGGTTTTGATGTCTATTTGCTGGACAAGAGGGTAATCCATGTGCTGCTGCAATTAGACGAAAGAAACAGTGTGCTCACAGGACAGATTCTTTGGAGTGGATTTCAGACTGGAAAGATTTATTATACACGCTTGCAGAGAACATGTGGAACCAGCAGGTGGACACTGCAGAAAAAGCTGCGTCTGGTTTCTGATACGTTATTTAGTTTCTCCACATTACCGGTTACGGTAGTCTCACTGATCGGCATATTGTCCAGCTTTGGGGCGGTGGCCTGGGCTGTAGCTGCGCTGATATTGAAGCAGATAGGATGGATTTCTGTCAGTGCCTGGATGATCTTGTTTATGTTTCAGTTATTCTGCTTTGGGATTATTATGTTGACGCTGGGGGTTTTGGGAGGATATCTCTGGAGGACTTTGGATGCATCACGGAACAGGCCGCCGTATATTGTGGAGGAAGATCAGGAGGCAATGAATGATAAGACTGAGGGGACTTCAGAAAAAGGATGCAAACAGGATGCTGGAATGGATGCATGATCCTGAAATCCAAAAGAATTTCCAGAAAGATTTTCTGGATAAAGAAATGCCGGATATTTTGTGTTTTATAGAGACAGCCTCCTGCTGTCCAAAAGAGGGAGGCAGTGTCCATTTTGCGGTAGCCGGTGATGAGGATGAATATCTTGGCACCATAAGCCTGAAAAATATTTGCCTGGGAGAGCGGTGCGCCGTATATGCGGTCAGTTTGCGAAAGTGTGCCCAGGGCAAAGGGATTGGCTATGAGGCTACGAAAAAGTTGCTCCAGATGGCCTTTGGAACATTCGGATTGGAACGGGTCTATTTAAAGGTAATGGCGGACAATGAAAAGGCGGTTCGCCTGTATGAAAAGTGTGGGTTTGTGCCAGATGCAGATTTCAGAGAGCAAATCTATAGAAATGGGAGATCCTGTGAATTAAAAAGCTATGCTATTTTTAGGGAGGATTTTTTTGCAGGCAAAGAAAGGTGAGGAAAAGGTGAGGCGTATCATGAAAATCATGGCCAACAGGCTGGACAGAGGCTTTTATCAATATCAGGAAGAGTTTGAGAAAAAGGCTCTGGAAGTGCTGCGAAGCGGCCGGTATGTATTGGGAAAGGAAGTTTTGGCTTTTGAACAGGAATTTGCACGATACACTGGGAGCCGGTACTGTGTAGGCCTCGGGAGCGGGCTGGATGCGCTCTGGATTGCATTTTGCATTCTGGGGATTGGCTCCGGGGACGAGGTGATTGTACAGGGAAATACCTATATTGCCAGTGTGATGGGGATTACAATCAATGGAGCTACCCCGGTCTTTGTGGAACCAGACGCGTATTTTAATATAGACGCAGCCAAAATCGAAGAGAAGATAACGGACAGGACGAAAGCGATTTTAGTGGTGCATCTATATGGCCAGGCTTCCAATATGGGTCCTATTATGGAAATCGCGCGCCGCTATCGCCTGCGTGTTGTGGAGGATTGCGCCCAGTCCCACGGAGCCTGCTTCAAAGGACAGATGACAGGGACGTTTGGCGATATGGGCTGTTTTTCCTTTTATCCATCCAAAAATCTGGGAGCCTTTGGAGAGGCCGGGGCCATTGTGACAGATAATCGTAAAACGGCGGATGACGTAAGGGTATTTCGGAATTATGGCAGTGAAAAAAAATATCATAACAAAACAGCGGGGACGAATTCCAGGTTAGACGAACTGCAGGCAGGATTGCTGAGGGTACGTCTTTCTCATATGGCTGAACTGGAGCGGGAAAAGTGGGATGTCTGTAGAAATTATTTAAAGAAGATAAACAATCCCCATATCAGGCTGCCGAGGATCCGGGAGGGCGCAACGCATATCTGGCATCAATTTGTAGTTCAGTGTGAGGAGCGGGAAAAACTTATGAAGTACCTGGATGAAAAGGGAATTGGGACAATGATACATTATCCTATACCGCCTCATTTATCAAAGGCCTATTCTTACCTGGAATTACCAAAGGGCAGTTATCCCATCACGGAAAAATATGCAGAAACGGTATTATCGATGCCCTTATATTATGGAATGACGTGGGAAGAGGCAGATTATGTGATTGCGTGTTTGAATGCGTTCTCCTAACTGTCCAGCCGTGAATACGGTGAAAAACTGCACTAGCTGTGAATCCCAGCCGTATGGCTGAATAGATACCAATTTTCGGCTTGACATGCTGTCTATGAATTAAGAAAAGGAAGTTGATGTTTCATTCCTATAAACATCATACATATAAGAACAGAAAATGAAGAAAAAACTAAAGAAAAATACAGTATCAAAAAAACAATCAGGTAAGGCGGGGATTTTGCTGGGCGCTGCCCTGATTCTGTTTTTATTGATTTCAGTAAAATATTTATTTATGGGTGAAATATACAACTGGCAGTTGTCTGACCCGTTCTTTACCAGAAGCCTGGCCGCAAGCATCTGTGTGATCTTTGTAAGCCAACTGATTGCATATAAATTCCAAAGAGGATTTTTTGGAGCGTTGGTTGTATTATGCATTTTTCTTTCGTGGCAGGGAGTGATCGTGCCGTATGTAACAGTACTGCTATATTTTGAGGGCATCGTATTTATTGGAAGCACCCTGCGGAGCAGGACTGAAACAAAAGAAAAATATGAACCGGATCTGATTTTAGACTTGATTACAGGCATGTCCTGCTGGGGAGCGGCTGCGATTGTCAGTTCCCTTCTGGGATTTGGGACCATCGTTCATCTTAGGATTATGACAGTGGGGATTTTGATTTTGTGCGCCATTATAAACAGGGAACAGAAGAAATTGGGAAATACAATTCTGGGAAATGTAAATAGGCTCTATCAACAGAACAAAGGGGACTGGAAATGGATGCTTGCCCTGAATCTCCTTCTGGTTTTAGGGTGTATGCTGGCGGCCAGAACCAATAATTCGGTTGACTTTGATTCTGTGTGGTATCTGCTGAAACCAGAACACTTTTTGATAGGCGAGCACTCGTTCTATGACTACCTGGGATATTCTGGCTATGTATATTACTATCCGAAATTGTATGAATTGTTTATGTTACCGGTCAGCGGGTTAGGAGATTATAGTTTTATACAGATCGGGAATGTATTTTTTTATTATTTTCTATCCATAGCTATTACGCAGGGAATGAGCGGCCGTTCGGGCCATAGGAGGCTTCTCCCATGCCTGGCCATTATGTCGGTTCCAGTGGTCACGGCCTTGGGCGTCTCGGCAAAACCTGATATGATGGGGGCGTTTCTGACGGTAACTGCAGTTGTCTTGTTTCTTCGGTTTATAGAAAGCCATGACCGTAAATTTGTATTTTACTCCCTGGTATGCCTGGCCTTGTCTACAGGTACAAAGGTGACATTCCTTGCCTGGGGAGGACTGGTTTTCCTATGTATTTTAGTTTATTTCATTTTCAGGATAAAAGAGAATCGGAAAGCGGATTCCGGTGAAAAGAAATATAAAGGGGAAATCCCGTGGGTACTGATAACCGCATTGATTCTGATTGCGGGGATTCATTACAGGACTTTGCTGTTAACAGGATATCCGGTTTACCCGGTAGGGATCGGTATATGGGATAAACTGGGTTTTACTCCGACGGATGTCAGCAGGGGATTCAGTGCAAACAGTAATTATTTTGGGGCAGGGATTGACCTGCCTGCCGTTATGAAACAATTGGTTCATTTTATCTTTACTCCTGATCTGGACAGTTTATTATTTACGAAAATCTGCTGGCCTACGAATCTTTGGCTTGTATGCTATATTGCAATGATCTGTTTGGCAGTGAAGAGGAGAAAAATAATCGGGGACGCCCATAAATGGCTGGTGCTGCTTTCCACAGCCATGTTTGTTTTTACGCTATTGTTCGCGGGAATTCTGAAACAGCCGGACGGCAATTACTTTATTGTACCGGCGGCTGTCATTCTTTTCGCGTGTTTTAAGCTATATTATTGGAAAGACAGGGAAGAGGGGGACGGGGAAAGGATCATCATGGAATCCGCATTGGGCGGATGGATTGTTTTTGGCGTCATTTTTCTGTTGGTGACGAACTGGAGCGGGTCAATTGGATATCAATATTATGACGCCAAGCTGATAAGAAATAATTTTGATACCGATGCATGGAGATATGAGAGTATGTCTGCCAGAGGATATGAAAATATAGCGGCATATATTGAAGAATACTATCCAGATATGCGGATCATCATCTCAAGGGCAGAAATGTTTGTGGATGGGAGCGTAGAGACAGCTAACAGTGCGTTTTCGCCATCATGGAGTTCTACAGAGAAGACGGATACATATGAAGGTTTTGTGGAGTACATAAAACATGCAGAGATAAGAGGGTTTGTCATATTGGATGACGATACAAGTGTATTTAGTGAATATGTGGAAAGGCTGGGGGAGGAAGTCGGGTTTGAGGAGACTATGAAAGATAGGGGCGCTGTGTTTTATATAGTGGATGAAGGGATGTATGGGTAGAGTGGCGCTTGTATATGGGGACTGTACTGTGTAGAGTAGTGTAGAGTTGTAGAGTAACGATTTTAGTCCGCCTTACATGGGTCTATCATAGATAAGGCCCAAACAGCCAATAATCATGACTGGCAAGCCTGACGGCAAGTGTCAAGCTTGCCGGTGAACAGCAGCCATAGAGTCTGCTCGCAGTTTGCGTGCATGGGGACGGTGATTCCAATATAAGAAATCAGGTCTGTCATCGATGGTTTTATTTTTTGTAAAAGACAAACTTTGTGGTATTTTAGATTGGATTGAAGGCTGCTGTCTGTGGACGGATTGGAGGTATGCAATGGGGGGATGCAGCCCTACAATTTTTGCCGGCTTTTGCCAGGTTAAAATGGATTTTTATGAGGAATAGTGATAAAGTGGTAAAAGAGCGTATTTAGCGGCAGAGGAGATGCTTGCTAAGTGAAGCATAGTCCACTTAGCCTGTATTCCCATAAACTGGGCGCGGTAGAGCAGCTATGTTGAAAATAGATAGCAGGCTATGAGAAAAGGAGAAGAAAATGGACAGATCAGTACTTTTTTTTGATATTGACGGAACCCTATTGAGTGAAATAACATATGAAATCCCATGGAGTGCACTGGAGGCATTGAATAAGGCGAGAAAGGCCGGGCATTTACTTTTTATCAATACTGGCCGGACATTCTGCAGCCTGCCGCCAAAAGTACGGCAATTTGGATTTGACGGGTATTTGTGCGGCTGCGGGACTTACCTGACATACGGGGATGAAGTCTTACTGTCCAGCTCTATACCAGAGGGGCGGGGCCTAAGTATTATAAGTAAGATGGCAGAGTGCAGGATAGAAGGTATAGCAGAAGGCGTGGAGGATGTCTATATGCCGTCCAGGATAAGCCGGTTTGACGGACTAGAAAGCACCAGGCGCTATTTCCGCGGATACGGATTAGGTGTGGAGGTATATCTGGAGACAGGGAAGTTTACTTATGATAAATTTTTGATTTATACAGATAAACAGAGTGATAAAAATACATTTATGAAATTTATCGAGGAGGACATAGAACCCATTGACCGGGGAAATGGCATATATGAATGTGTACAGAAAGGCTATTCCAAGGCAACCGCCTGCGACTATATTCTGAATAAATTTGGGATGGATCTGGAGCAGGCTTATGTATTTGGGGACAGCACGAATGACATTTCCATGTTTGCATATGCCAGACATACAATTGCTATGGGGGAACATGCTAAGGAACTGGAACCGTATACAGAGTATGTGACAGATACGGTGGAAGAAGATGGACTTGCACACGCAATTGAGCATTATGGGTTGATTTAGAAGAATGAGAGAAATGGGGACAGTCCCTTTTGCAAAAGGGACTGTCCCCATTGAGCTCCATTTTCAGAATTTTCTGGATAATTCGTCGTGGATGTTATTGCCCATTGTATAGTCAAGTTTTCGCCCGAACCAGATTTCTTCTGCTCCAATGGCCTGATCAACCAGCATCATAAGGCCTGTTACGATTTGGAGGCCTTGTTCCTGGGCGGTCAGGAGAAACTCTGTCATCAACGGATTATACACAATATCAGATGCAATTTTGAATTTTTTAACAATTTCTTTACTGACCGGACTTTTCCCGGCATTAGGGTACATTCCTATAGGTGTCGTATTGATGATGATATCGCCATCTGGGATTTCATCCAGGGTGCAGATGGCGATGTAGGGAAATTGTTTTTTTAGTACAGAGGAGGCGGTTTGGTTTCTGGCTGCAACTGTAATTTGGGCCGCTTGTTCTTTATGGAACCCATAGATGAGGGCTCTAGAGGCGCCGCCAGAACCAAGGATTACGATTTTTTTCCCCAGCAGTGCGATATTGGCTTTCCTGAACATGCTGACAACACCCAGAAAATCAGTATTATAGCCGTAAAGTACGCCACTTTTTAGAAATATTGTATTTACGGCGCCAATTTTTGCGGCGGCGGGTTCCAATATATCTACGAGGCGGCAGACAGTTTCTTTATAAGGAATTGTAACATTCATGCCAACAATGTTTTCCTTTTCCATAAATGGTTTTAGTAGGGGAACTTCATCTGCAGTCATTTCGAATTTTTGGTATGTTCCCTGAATGTTTAACTGCCCCATTAAATCTTGGTGTATTTCAGGGGAAAGGCTGTGTGATAATTTTTCTCCAAGGATTCCTAATCGATAATTTGTGTTTTTGTTTACGTCCATATTAAACCATTCCTGCTTTTTTAAAGAAATCAAGATCTATAGGCTGCACATAACTGTCTCCTATTTTATGGAGGAGCACTACATTTAGATGGTTATTTATGTTTTTCTTATCCAGTTTGATAGTATCGGTCAAATCAGAAATGGAAAGTCCGCTTTGAACTGGCAGGCCATAGGCCGATAGAATTTCTTTTATTCTGTCGGATTCTCCAGCTAAAGAAAGGCCTCTGGCTTCTGACAGCCTGGTAATTTGATACATACCAATGGCAACGGCCTCGCCGTGGCTCTCTCTGCCATAATGATAGTATTGTTCAATGGTATGTGCCAGTGTATGGCCAAAATTAAGGAGCATGCGCTCGCCGGTATCAAATTGATCATTTTCTACCACTGCACGCTTAATGTCAACGCAGCGATAAATGATATCAGCAATCTGCCCCTTTAGATTTTCGAAAGAGCCGCATTTATATAAAGTTTCAAATAGTGAGGCATCTTTAATACATCCATATTTTATTACCTCTCCCATGCCATCAATAATATACCTTTTGGGGAGGGTGTCCAATACGGCAGGGTCAATCAAAACCAAGCGGGGGTGATAAAAGGCTCCCACCAGATTTTTTCCCTGAGGCAGGTCAACTGCTACCTTGCCTCCTACAGAAGAGTCCACCTGTGCAAGGAGGGAAGTAGGTATCTGCACAAAACTGACTCCGCGGAGGTAACTTGCAGCTGCAAACCCGGCCAGATCTCCAATAACCCCTCCGCCCAGAGCAATGACAAGGTCGCTGCGGGTGATTTGTTTTTCTAACATTGCATCATATATTTGAGGAAGAGTTTGAAAATTTTTGGTTGTCTCCCCGTGAGGCAAAATAAGACTGTGACATTCATAGGATGGCAACGCATGGATGAGCTTCTGCCCGTAAAGGGGGAATACATGATCATCAGAAATAATCATTATGCGTTTGCCATGGAAGAACTGAGAGACATATTGTTCCGCGTTTGCTAATATTCCAGATTCAATAAAGATAGGATAACTATTTTTACCTAAATTAACTATTAATTTCAAGAGATTTCTCCTTTTGATATAGAATGGCTGACAAAGGGGACAGACCCTTTTGCAGAAGGGACAGACCCCTTTGCAAAAGGGTCTGTCCCCTTCATATGTTTATCACTTCTTCCCTACTACCGAAGCGATTTGTTTGATTTGTTTAAGTAAATTGTCATATTTTTCGGGTTTCAGTGACTGGGCGCCGTCGCACAGGGCGCATTCCGGGTCATTGTGAACTTCTATCATCAGTCCGTCCGCACCGGCTGCCACGGCGGCTTTTGCCATGGGTTCCACAAGCCACCATTTGCCGCCTGCGTGGCTGGGGTCTACGATGACGGGTAAATGTGTCTTTTTCTTGAGGACAGGAATGCTCTGCAGATCCAGGGTATTCCTGGTATAGTTTTCGAAAGTCCGTATTCCCCTCTCGCAGAGAATGACATTTTCATTGCCCGCAGCCATAATATATTCGGCGGACATGATCCATTCTTCGTAGGTAGCGTTTAATCCCCTTTTCAGAAGTATGGGGCGGTCTAACTGCCCGAGTTGTTTCAGGAGGTCAAAGTTCTGCATATTTCTGGCCCCGATTTGGATTAGGTCTACCTTTTCATTAAATACTTCAAGATATTCAGGCGACATCAGTTCTGTGACTATGGGGAGTCCTGTAATCTTTTTGACTTCACATAAAATATCCAGTCCTTCCATGCCAAGTCCCTGGAATGAATATGGACTGGTGCGGGGTTTGAAAGCGCCTCCCCTGAGCAGGTTGGCACCGGAGGCCTTCGCGGCCTGGGCGATCTCTGTGACTTGTTCCAGCGATTCTACAGAACAGGGGCCGGCTATCAGTGCGAGATGGTCTCCTCCCACCTGGACACCGGATACATCGATAACAGAATCCTCAGGATGAAATGCACGGTTGGCCAGTTTATAGGGTTCCTGGACATGCATAACCTTATCAACAGATGCATCTACTTCAAACAGTTTGGAATCTATAGCAGTTGTATCACCAATACAGCCAATGATAGTCATTTCCTGGCCTCTGACGATATGGGTATCTAGTCCGCGCTTTTTAATAAGATTCTGCACACGGCTGATATTATCTTCTGAGGTGTGCGGTTTTAATACAATAATCATGTTCGTTCCCTCCCAAATACATTGACTTCACACTGTAAAATTTTAGCTGTTTAAAGTGTGAAAACATATGTATCATAAAACATCTCCCATGGAATGTCAATAAGTTTGGAGAAAATTCATGGGGCCCTGGACATGTAGAAAAATAGTATATTACAAATATGTACAAAAAGTATGCCTTAAGGTGGCCCCCTAACGCACGCCCCACAGGGGCGGGGACTTTGTCTGACAAGGTAAACTATTTGAACTGTTAATGTTCAACAAGGCATACCCAAAGGGCATCTCCTAACACATGTCCTTCGGACGGGGGCGTCCAGTAAGGTTATACTAAATAAACTGTTCCTGTAGGATTAGGCATACCCAAAGGGCGCCCCTTAATTCATGTCCTTCAGACGGGTGGACTTCATCCGTCAAGGTAAAGAAATTTATATTTTTACAGCCGAATTAAATGGCCGCCAAACGTGCCTGGCGGTGAACACGGACATTGACAATTATTACAGGGGGGTGTATTTTAACCTGTAGGGTTGCCGCGGCAGCCTGCAGTTTGTCTGCAAGTCTGTTTATAGGGCCGGGGTGCCCCCAGGGTATACGATATTATTGAGAGAATAGAGGAATGAGAAATGAAAATAATTAAGCAAACAGGCATTATTTTTACAGTCTGCTGGCTGAGCCAGGTTGTTGCCAGAATTCTCCCCTTTGAATTTCCGGCAAGCGTGATTGGGATGATACTACTGTTTATCTGCCTGATGACTGGATTTCTAAAGATCGAACATATCCAGGAGAAATCAGATTTTCTTTTGGGGAATATGGCTTTCTTTTTTATCCCTGCAGGAGTCAGTATTATGAACTACTTCGATGTGCTGAAAAGCAGCGCCGTGCAGCTGATCATCATCTGCGTTATCTCGACCATTATCACCTTTGCGGTCACGGCATATAGTGTCAAACTGACCATAAAACTTATGGATAGGAGGAAAAAATAATGTCGGCTTTATTTGCCTCACCATATTTCGGGGTGGCCCTCAGCATCATAGCCTTTGGCATCGGTGTAAAAATTCAGCAGAAAACCAGGAATGCGGTCTGTAATCCGCTGCTGATTGCTATTGTGATCGTTGTCGGCATACTTCTGATATTCAGAATCCCATATGATTCCTACAGTGTGGGAGGCGGAGTCATAGATATGTTTCTGGCTCCGGCCACGGCATGTTTGGCAGTCCCCATCTATACGAAAATTGCCATATTAAAAAAGTACTGGCTTCCTATTATAGTCGGATGTACGGCAGGTTCATTTTCATCCATGGCCAGCATTTATTGTCTGTGCAGGTTGTTTGGATTGGACGCAGGCCTTACTGTATCTATGATCCCGAAATCAGTTACAACCCCCATCGCTGCCGGCATTGCACAGGCCCATGGGGGCATAGTGCCTATTACAGTGGTGGCGGGGCTCTTCACGGGGATCTTAGGAAGCATTGCAGCCCCCCTGCTCATAAAACTTTTTAAAGTTTCAGATTCTGTGGCAGCGGGCCTTGCTATTGGCTCATGCAGCCATGCAGTGGGCACCTCCAAAGCCATTGAGATAGGGGAAGTGGAGGGAGCCATGAGCGGCCTTGCAATCGGGATCTGCGGAATTGTAACTGCTGTGGTTGCTATGTTTCTATAGCTGTTCTGATACCCGGATGGAGCCTCTGGATTGCCAGGGACAGAATCAGAGACAGAAGGAGAAGCGGGATATGTGCATGACAAAATAGAAAAGTTATGGTATACTGCATTTTAGAATATACAACAGAATTTGAAGGAGCCAGAATGTATGAAAAGAGTATTGTTAAAGCTGAGTGGCGAAGCGCTTGCAGGTGATAAGAAGACAGGCTTTGATGAAGCTACCTGTATGGGTGTGGCCAGGCAGGTAAAACAGCTTGTGGACCAGGGAATCCAGGTTGCAGTTGTGACCGGGGGCGGGAATTTTTGGAGAGGCCGTACCAGTGAGACAATAGACAGGGCCAAGGCTGACCAGATAGGAATGCTGGCCACAGTGATGAACTGTATATACGTATCTGACATATTCCGGCATGTGGGAATGCAGACCGAGATTTTTACCCCCTTTGCGTGCAGTACATTTACCGCACTGTTTTCTAAGGATGCCGCCCTGGCGGCCCTAGAGCAGGGGAAAGTAATCTTTTTTGCCGGAGGTACGGGGCATCCGTATTTTTCCACGGACACAGGAGCTGTGCTAAGGGCCGTTGAGATTGAGGCAGACGCCATGCTGCTTGCCAAGGCGATTGATGGGATTTATGACAGTGACCCGAAGGTGAATCCGCAGGCAGAGAAATATGAGGAGATTTCTATCCAGGAAGTGATCGACCGCAAGTTAGCGGCAGTGGATCTGGCTGCATCCATTCTCTGCATGGAGAATAAGATGCCCATGCTTGTATTCGGCCTGAACGAAGAGAACAGTATTGCCAATACTATAAGCGGCAAATTTACGGGAACAAAAGTGACAGTATAGGGAGGTATGAAGACATGGATGAAAAATTAAAAGTATACGATGAAAAGATGACTAAGACAATCAGCAACCTGAATAGTGACCTGGCCGCAATCAGGGCGGGGCGCGCTAACCCCCATGTACTGGACAGGCTGGTGGTTGATTACTACGGGTCGCCCACACCTATCCAGCAGGTCGCCAATGTGGCTGTACCAGAGGCAAGGATGATTCAGATCCAGCCGTGGGAAAAGAGTATGCTTAAGGAGATTGAGAAGGCGATTCAGATGTCAGACATTGGAATTAACCCTACAAATGACGGCTCTACCATCAGGCTGGTTTTTCCTGAGCTTACTGAGGAGCGCAGAAAAGAATTGGTCAAGGATGTAAAGAAAAAGGGAGAGGGGGCCAAGGTTGCTATCCGGAATATCCGCAGGGACGGCAACGACGCCCTTAAGAAACTTAAAGGCGGCGAGATTTCTGAGGATGGGATTAAGGACTTAGAGGAGTCCCTCCAGAAACTGACTGACAAATATATTTCCGATGTAGATAAGGCTGTGGAGGCAAAATCCAAAGAAGTCCTCACTGTTTAATATATTTTCAGCAGGCTGCAGATAATACCTGGCAGGATGTGCGCCATGGAGATAGTGGCGTTGGTGCACGCCGGCCGGGGAGGCTGGCTTCTGCAGGGAAGCCTGTTTGGCGAGGCAGGAATACTTCTTTATGGGCCACCCAGCAGCGGGGAAGAGAATGCCCCCCAATTTCCTGGATGTATATGATGTGCAACAGCTAAGAATGTGCTATGCACATTCTTTTTATAATTACATAGAAAAATCCGTTGGGTTTCCTATGAATTATAAAGCGCTCCGTGCCGGACTGCGCTGCGGCGGAGTAGGACGATATCGCTGATGCGGCCCGCCGCAGGGGAAGAATCCTGCTATGGCAGGATTCTTTATTACTTTATTTGGAAAGTTTTCATTTTCTTATATTAAAACCTGCCTAAGATGCCGGGATATGCAACGTAAAAAGGCGTAAAGCTGTGTCCTGGCGCATGGATGGAAGCAGGCTTTTCAGTGATGGGGGAGAAAAGAGGGCAGGTCTATCTGCTTTGCCCTCTAGTTAAATTGAACACTGTTTTTAGGAGGATATGTTGATGAAAGTACCACAGCATGTGGCAATCATTCTGGACGGCAACGGCCGGTGGGCAAAATCCAAAGGAATGCCGAGAAATTATGGACATGCCCAGGGCAGTAAAAATGTAGAAAAGATTTGTGAGGAAGCCTGGAGGATGGGCATAAAATACCTGACCGTATATGCTTTCTCCACTGAGAACTGGAACCGTCCTAAAAGTGAAGTGGATGCTCTGATGAAGCTTCTCCGTAATTATATGAAAACTTGCCTGAAAACGGCTGAGAAGAATGACATGAAAATCCGTGTGATTGGGGATATTAAAGCATTGGATGAGGATATCAAAGGCCGGATTAAAGAATTAGAGGAAGCAAGCAGGGAAAATGGAGGATTGAATTTTACGATTGCTATTAACTACGGAAGCAGGGACGAGATGATACGCGCTTTCAGGAATTTAGCAAAGGACTGTGTGGAGCGTAAGGTAGATCCCTCAGAGATTGATGAAGCGCTGTATGAGTCATATCTGGATACACATGGAATCCCGGATCCGGATCTGTTAATCAGGACAAGCGGGGAGCTGAGGCTGTCTAATTATCTTCTTTGGCAGCTGGCCTACACAGAATTTTATTTTACAGATGTTTTGTGGCCTGACTTTACAAAAGAGGAATTAGTAAAAGCTGTGGAGCAGTATAATAGCAGAGACAGGCGCTATGGAGGGGTAAAGGAGGAACAGGATGTTTAAGACACGTCTATTAAGCGGCATACTGCTGGTGATAATCGCACTTGTGACAGTGATTTCCGGGGGGAATATCCTATTTGCAACCTTGTTTATTATCAGTATGATTGGTTTGACAGAGCTTTACAAAGTGTTCGGTATCTGGAACAAGGCCCCGGGAATATGCGGTTATCTTTTTGCAGCGGCATACTATATCCTTGTCTATGCAAAAGCCTTGCTGCCAGACACAACAGACTGGTTTATGCTGCTTTTTATGGCATTTCTAATATGCATGATGGCTGTATTTGTATTCTCATTCCCCGCATACAGGACAGAACAGATCCTGGCGGCATTTTTTGGAGTCTTTTATGTGGCGGTCATGCTGTCATATGTATACCAGACAAGGATTTTGCCTGGCGGTGTGTTTATGGTGTGGCTGGTATTTATCTGTTCCTGGGGATGCGATACCTGTGCCTACTGCGTGGGAATGTTAATAGGGAGACATAAGATGGCGCCCCGCTTAAGTCCCAAGAAATCCGTGGAAGGGGGGATTGGAGGGATTGTGGGGGCAGTCCTGCTGGGGATACTGTATGCGCTGGCTGTCAATAGATGGGGCAATGCAGGCGTGAGCCTCTTAAGCTTTGCGGTCATTGGCGCGGCAGGCGGTGCAATCTCACAGGTGGGCGACCTGGCAGCGTCGGCCATTAAGAGGAACCATGATATTAAGGATTATGGGAAATTGATTCCAGGGCACGGAGGGATATTGGACCGTTTTGACAGTGTGATTTTTACAGCCCCTATCATATATTATCTGGCAGTCCTGCTGTAGCAGAAATGTAGGATAGGGGGCATAGTCATATGTACATGCGTAAACTGGCATAAAAGAAGGGAATATATACAATGAAGAAAATTGCAGTGCTTGGTTCCACAGGCTCTATAGGCACACAGACCTTAGAGGTGGCCAGGGAAAATGGAGATATCCAGATTACGGCGTTGGCTGCCGGGAATAATATTGAACTTCTGGAGCGGCAGATCCGGGAATTCCATCCTAAGCTGGCGGCAGTCTGGGATGAAAAAAAGGCGGCCAGCCTTCGTAAGAAGGTGCGCGACCTGGATATAAAGATTTTGTCCGGGATGGAGGGGTTAAAGGAGGCGGCATCAGAACAGGAGGCAGAGATCGTGGTCACTGCAGTTGTGGGGATGATTGGGATCTTGCCTACGATTTCCGCTATAAAGGCGGGGAAGGATATTGCCCTGGCAAACAAGGAAACACTGGTGACAGCCGGGCATATCATTATGCCCCTTGCAAAACAATACGGCGTGTCTATCCTCCCGGTGGACAGTGAGCACAGCGCCATATTCCAGTCCCTCCAGGGAGGGCAGGAGAAGGCGCTGCACAAAATACTGCTGACAGCATCCGGTGGGCCCTTCCGGGGGAAAACAAGGGATGAGCTTGTCGACGTACAGGTGGAAGATGCCATGAGGCACCCAAATTGGGAGATGGGGAGGAAGATTACAATCGATTCCTCCACTATGGTAAATAAGGGTTTGGAAGTGATCGAGGCAAAATGGCTGTTCCAGGTGTCCATTGACCAGATTGAGGTGGTCATCCAACCCCAGAGCATCATACATTCCATGGTAGAGTATGAGGATGGGGCCATTATAGCAGAGCTTGGGACGCCTGATATGAAGCTGCCTATCCAATATGCCCTGTATTATCCAGAGAGGCGCTATCTTCCTGGGGAACGCCTGGATTTTGGGACTATAGCAAAGATCACATTTGAAAAACCCGATATGGAGACATTTTACGGCTTGAAGCTGGCTTTTGAGGCGGGCAAAAGGGGCGGCTCCCTCCCTGCGGCCTTTAATGCGGCAAATGAGATGGCTGTGGCGCTCTTTTTGGAAAAAAGAATCAAATATCTGCAGATACCGGAGATTATACAGTCTTGTATGGAAAATCATAAAAGAATCGAGGAACCTGGGGTGGAGGAGATACTAAATACAGAGCAGGAAGCATATGAATTTATTAAAAACAGGTGGTAGTATATGGGGATTATTTTAGCAATTATCTTATTTAGCGTGATTATTACTTTCCATGAACTGGGGCATTTTACCCTGGCCAAGTTAAATAAAATCCGCGTGGATGAATTTTCACTGGGCCTGGGCCCTACACTGATAGGCAAAGAAATAAAAGGAACGAAATTTTCGATAAAGCTCCTTCCGTTCGGAGGCGCCTGTATGATGGGCGAGGATGACGCCGAGGATATGTCTGAGGGCAGTTTTAACAGTAAATCTGTCTGGGCACGGATATCTGTTATTGTGGCGGGCCCGGTTTTTAACTTTATTATGGCCCTTATTTTTTCTGTAATTTTGGTGGCCTGGATTGGATATGATGCGCCCGTCATTGCAGGCGTCGATGAAGGGTACTCGGCAATCGAGCAGGGCATTAAGGAAGGGGATGTTATCACAGAGCTCAATGGCAAGAAAATCCATCTCTGGAAGGAAGTCACTCTCTTTAATCTCATGAATGAGGGCACAAACCCCGTGTCCCTGACCTATGTAAGAGATGGGCAGGAGCGTACTGTCACCTTAGAGCCAAGGCAGCTGGAGGGGGATACATTTGGCCGCATAGGGATACGCGGGAGCGGCACGAATGTAAAGGCAGGCGCGCTGGACTCTGTTAAGTATGGCGCTTATACTTTGAAGTATTGGGTGGACTATTCTTTTGACTGCCTGAAAATGCTTGTCAAAGGGCAGGTAGGCATTAAAGAGATGTCCGGGCCTGTGGGCATTGTAGACTTTGTAGATAACACTTACAAAGAAGCTGCCCCCGCAGGGTGGAGCGTTGTCATCTTAAATCTCCTGAATATCGCCACACTGCTGTCAGCCAACCTGGGGGTCATCAATCTTCTTCCCCTGCCTGCACTGGACGGCGGAAGGCTGGTATTTCTGTTCATTGAGGCCATACGGAGAAAACGTGTGCCCCCGGAAAAGGAAGGGATGGTGCATTTTGCAGGATTTGCCCTGCTGATGGCTCTGATGGTTGTTGTAATGTATAACGATATACGGAATCTCTTTTTATAGGGAAAGATTAGGAAGTTTTTGAGGAGATAAACCCAGTCTACATTAGGTGGGGGTTATTGGCAGGGCGGCAGGCGGAAGATATAAAATAACAGGAATATATAACGGCGTTATGAGGAGGCGGCTGATGGCAGAGAAAAGTCTATCAACACTGGAAAGCATACACATGGCTGCAAAGACAGAATTTTTGGAAAAGGGGTTTAAATCTGCTTCCCTGCGAAATATTGTGAAGGCTGTGGGGATGACTACAGGCGCTTTTTATGGGTATTACGAGAGTAAAGAGGCGTTATTTGGCGCTTTGGTGAGCGAACAGTATGAGTATATCCTGAATCGGTTTAAAAAGGCCCAGAGGGAGTTCGCCCAGCTTCCCCATGAACGGCAGCCGGAAAACCTGGGGGATATCTCGGGGGCAAGTATGTTTGATATGCTGTCATACGCATACAAGAATTTAGAAGAGTTTAAGCTGATTTTGTGCTGTTCAGAAGGTACCCGATTTGATGGTCTGATTGATGAAATGGTGGAGATTGAAGTGCAGGCCACCCATGATTATCAGGCTGTGCTTGAGGAGCTGGGGTATCCTTCCCACAGAATAGACCCAAAGCTAGAGCATATTTTAATTACAGGTATGTTTAATGCTTTCTTTGAGATTATCATACATGAAATGCCGCTGGATGAAGCCAAGAATTATCTGGAGGAGATGCGTAAGTTTTATACCGCAGGCTGGATGAAAATTATGGGGCAGTGATGCCCTATAATTTTTGGCTGGCGGTTAGTTAGAACTAATAAGGAGGGGAATATTTTGAAAGTACAGGATTTACCCAAAGGAAATATAGCAGAATTTAAATATACAGGCTTGTATAAAGAGGCGGAGGCTGTCTTAAAGGGCAGCAGCCTGTGCAAAAATATGACGGATGAGGAAATATCCCGGATTCTCAGTAATCCTTGTAACCGGGTAAAGGTATATCAAAGAGGAAGTAAGATTTTTCAGGAGGCAGATATGCCTGAAAAAGTATATATATTGTTATCGGGATGCATCACGGTGGCAAAAGATACACTTTCCGGCAAACGTCTTATGCTTACACAAATTGATGAACCCGGCCAAATGTTCGGAGAAGTATATGTGTTTATGCAGAGGCCGTCATATGATATGTATGCAGAGGCCTCTGAAGAGTCCGCCGTGTTTGTGATGGACGGGCGTATGTTCTTTAAGGAGGATGGGGAGCAGGGGGCAGCGGGAAGCGGAGAAAGGGTATTCCATACCCTGAGGAATAACCTGCTGATTATTTTTGCAGAAAAAGCATATTTTATGAACCAGAAACTAAGGATCCTGGGAAGTACCAGTATCCGTGAAAAAGTGGTCCGTTATCTGATAGACAGGCAGGGACAGGATGGACGGATCAAAGCAGGGTTAATGCGGGAAGAGATGGCGGACTACCTGCATATACCCAGGCCATCCCTCTCCCGGGAATTGGGGAAAATGCAGGGGGAGGGTATTTTGAAATTGGAGCGGAGGGAAATTATAATTCTGGATCAAAAAAAATTAGAATTATATTTATAGAAATGTAACAAATGTTACTGAATATTATCTGGATTTTGTATATCATCTTTTTATCCCCTGGATGAACAGGGCATTAAATAGATGGAGGTATATTATGACAGATAAAATGTTTTGTTTTCAATGTGAGCAGACAGCAGGGTGCAGCGGCTGTACGGGCAACGCAGGAGTATGTGGAAAGAGCCATGAAGTGGCTAATCTTCAGGATGAGCTGACCGGCGCCCTGATTGGACTGGCAGCAGCCTGCGCGGGCAACCCCTATGGACCGACAGCGGTAAGCCTGATTGTGGAAGGATTATTTACCACAATCACAAATGTAAGTTTTGATAAAGCGTCAATTCTCAGGCTGCTGGGTGAGGTGCGGGAAGAAAAAGCCAAGATTGTACCTGGATGCAGCACATGCGCAGCCCGCTGCGGAAATACAGATGATTATGATATGAAAAATATTTGGGAAGCACAGGAGGATATACGTTCCCTGAAATCCTTGATTCTGTTTGGCGTCCGGGGCATGGCCGCGTATGCCTACCACGCCCAGGTACTGGGGTATGAGGATGAGGATGTCAACAACTTTTTTATAGAGGCGCTGGCCACCATTGCCTGTGAGATGGATATGGAGGACTTGCTTCCTGTTGTCCTTAAGACCGGTGAGATAAATCTGAAATGCATGGAACTTCTGGATAGGGCCAACACAGAGACATATGGCAATCCTGTACCTACTAAAGTGCCATTGGATATTGAGAAAGGGCCATTTATTGTGATAAGCGGCCATGACTTATATGATTTAAAACAGCTTTTAGAGCAGACAAAGGACAAAGGGATCCATATTTATACCCACGGTGAGATGCTCCCCGCCCATGCATATCCTGAGCTAAAGAAATATCCTCATCTGAAAGGAAACTTTGGCACAGCATGGCAGAATCAGCAGAAAGAATTTGACAATATCCCCGGGGCTGTCCTGTTTACTACAAATTGCCTGATGCCCGTCCGCCCAAGTTATGCGGACAGGGTATTTACGACAGAAGTGGTGGCCTACCCTGAGATTGTGCATATAGGGCAGGATAAAGACTTTACCCCGGTGATTGAGAAGGCCCTTGAGCTGGGCGGCTATCCAGAGGGCAGAGAGATGACGGGGATCAATGGGGGGCATGAAGTGATGACAGGCTTTGCCCACAATGCAGTGCTTTCTGTGGCAGATAAAGTGATTGAGGCAGTAAAAGCAGGGGATATCAGCCGCTTCTTCCTGGTAGGAGGCTGCGACGGGGCCAGGACAGGGAGAAATTACTATACTGAGTTTGTGAAAGAGGCGCCTAAGGATTCTATTATCCTGACATTAGCCTGCGGCAAATATAGGTTTAATGATCTGGATTTGGGAGATATTAAAGGGATACCCAGGCTGATGGACATGGGGCAGTGCAACGATGCATACAGTGCCATCCGCGTGGCATCTGCACTTGCCGAAGCGTTTGAGTGTTCAGTGAACGAACTTCCTCTGTCTATTATATTATCCTGGTATGAGCAGAAAGCGGTCTGTGTCCTGCTTACTCTTTTATATCTGGGAATTAAGAATATTTATCTGGGCCCTACACTGCCCGCCTTTGTCTCAGAAAATGTATTGAAATATTTAGTGGAACATTATCAGATATCTCCTGTGGGCAGCGCAAAGGAGGATCTGGCGGCAATACTTGGAAAATAGAAAAAAGGATGGTACAATTCCCGCAGGCAGGGGGATATGTACAGGGATTTTTCAAGATATTTTTTCATGCCGGGGGAATGATACTAAAATTCCCCCCGGCATGTTTTTTCTGGAATATAAAAATAGGATCCGTTTCATGGGATTGCCAAATGCTGAAATGGAAAGAAAAAGGCTTCTGCCTGCAGGCATTTCCTAAAGCAGCAGGATAGACTCAGGCCCCATGCGGATTGTACGGTGCTTTGTCTCCTCGGTGATTGTATAGCTGTAATCCTGTATATAGATCTGTGTCACCGGGAAAATAGAGTTGGCGACTATTTTACAGTTGGCCACATCTGTCTTGCGTTCTGCAAATTCTTCAAGCTGTTTCTGCAGATGGGCCGCCTGCATGGCCAGAGTAGAGCGGTGGAGCCTGTAGTTGGCAGCATTCTGGAGCTTTTCAGGATCCCCGTTAGCCGTATTGGCAAAAAATTGGATCGTACGCTCTATTTCTTTCGTCTCCTTCTGGATCTTTTCCAGTATCAGCGCAATTTCTTCTTTTTGCTGCTGGATATAGGGCAGCTCCCCAATAATCAGGGTAGTCGGGCGCTCCGCGCGGCAGCCTATAATGCCGGCGTCAATAAGATTAGCGGCAACCAGCTTCCCTCCTATGATTGTCCCACGGCCGGATCGGACAATGATCTCATTGTCACTATAAATATAAGAAGAAATAATTGTACTGGCCCGTACATTTTCTCCGGCGTAGATAATGCTGTTTTCTATATACTCTGCCTGCACACTTCCCCCGGCCTTGATTACGGACTTATCGCCCCCCAGAATCCCATTGGCAATAATCACATCTCTTCCTGCCTCTAAAAGGGCGCCCTCTACGAGTCCCTCAACTGTGATTGTCCCGCTTGCGTGGACAATAAAATCCTCCAATATATTTCCAGATACATGCACATCACCCAGAAAATCAATATTGCCCACGTTAAAATCCACATCGCCATTGACAAAAAATACGGGTTTGACCTGGAATTTTCCACTTTCATAAACCAGGTGCCCATCCATGGCAGCAGTGATCTTGGTATTTTCTTCATCCAGGGATGTATTTTGTCCGGCCGTCAGTTTGGCGGGAGTACCGTTTTTGGCCGGGATGACGGTTCCCAGGACATCTATGCCGTCCTCCCCAAGAGTGGGGGGGATTGCCTCGCAGATAACATCCCCTGTGTGGATGATCTGGACATAGTTCTGGATCCTGTAGTCCACATTGCCCCGGTCAGTTGTCCCAAAAATCTTTTCCAGGCTCCGGGGATATTTCTCCTCGACCCATCCATTAGTCCCTGGAATCATGGGCGTCCCGCTGGCGATAGGAATCAGCTTAAAATAAGGCTGTTTATCGATAATATAATCCAGTGACTCTTGAAATATGCCGGCGCTTACAGAGTAGGCCGTCAATGCGGCGTCAAGCTGGGCGCGCTGGAGAGGCCTGCCCTCACCGGAGGGAGGGAAAACAAAGGCCCAGGCGGCCATCCGCCTGTGCGCTACATAAATGGTGACCTCAGCGTCCACAGTGGGAGTGACCCCCTCCTCATTGGGGCGGGTCAGCTGATGGTGGGTCTTGGCCCTGATTAGAAGCTGCATCTGGGCACGCTGCTTTTCTGATTCCAACTCCTCCGTTGTAAGAGGAAGCGTGACGGTATCAGATTTCTCCAGTATCAGCTCTAACTCGGGCATGAGCGGGCTGTTTCCCTCAGGGGCCTCTTCTGCCTCCCCATTTACAGCCATGTTCCATTCATACCACAGGGAAAAAAGCAGGCTGTTGGTTGGGACGCTGACTATTCCCCGGTTCTGGGATTCTGGGGCATCATCAGGCGACGGGGCGGAAAGTCCGGAGGTGGAAGGGATCTCCGGCTGCTCTTTAATAGGTTCAGGTTCTATATTCTTTTTTAGTATGGTTTCTTTTAAACGCTCAAACAGGCTGGTATTTTTGATAGGTTCCTTTTGCTTTTCGTCCATGATTTTCCCCTCTTACATCTGTACATTTGACAAGCTGTGTTACTAGATATGTATGCTGCAAAATAGATTTGAAATATACAAAATTATCATACCATGACAGACACAGCCTTAGCAAGAAACAATTAGAAAGCAGGCGCTGTGGCATTTCCCAGGAAAAGCAGGATAAAGATTGCTTTATCCTGGAGTTTATTATACTATTAAATCAAATAACATGAAGGACTGCATCAACCTTAAAAGGAGGATTAATATGGCATTTTATTATGAGGAACCATCCAGGACATTTAGTGAATATCTCTTAATACCAGGGTATTCTTCCGCACAATGTATACCCTCGGCGGTCAGCTTAAAGTCTCCGCTGGTCAGATATAAGAAAGGGGAGGAACCCTCCATCTCTGTGAATATCCCCATGGTATCTGCAATCATGCAGTCAGTTTCCGACGACAGGCTGGCGGTTGCCCTGGCTCAGGAGGGCGGGCTTTCCTTTATTTATGGATCCCAGGCCATTGAGAGCCAGGCCGAGATGATCCGGAAAGTGAAAAGATACCGGGCGGGGTTTGTGGTCAGTGACTCCAATGTATCCCCGGAGATGACCCTCAAGGACGTGCTCGCCATTACGGAAAAGACAGGCCATTCTACAGTGGCGGTGACACAGGACGGGAGGCCCGGGGGGAAGCTGCTGGGGATTGTGACAAATAAAGATTACAGAGTCAGCCGTATGGGACTGGATACGAAAGTCAGCGATTTTATGACCAGGCTGGAGGATCTGGTGTATGCTTATGAGGACACTACGTTGAAGGAGGCCAATGATATCATATGGGAACATAAAATTAACTGCCTTCCCCTGGTCAATAAACGGCAGGAGCTTGTGTACCTTGTATTCAGGAAGGATTATGATACCCATAAGAAGAACGAGCATGAGCTGATAGACGGGTCAAAAAGATATATGGCCGGTGCAGGCATCAACACAAGGGATTATGAGGAGCGTGTCCCCGCGCTCTTGGAGGCAGGCGCGGATGTACTGTGCATAGACAGCTCAGAAGGGTTTTCAGAATGGCAGAAAATCACCATAGACTATATCAGGAAGAACTATGGGGACAGTGTAAAAGTGGGGGCCGGAAATGTGGTGGACGCAGAAGGGTTCAGGTTTTTGGCTGAGGCTGGCGCTGACTTTGTGAAGGTAGGGATCGGAGGCGGGGCAATCTGTATTACCCGTGAGCAAAAAGGGATTGGAAGAGGACAGGCTACAGCCTTGATTGAGGTGGCCAGGGCCAGGGATGAGTATTTTCAGGAAACTGGTATCTATGTCCCCATTTGTTCAGACGGCGGGATTGTCCATGACTACCATATTACGCTGGCGCTTGCCATGGGCGCTGATTTTATTATGCTGGGAAGATATTTTGCAAGATTTGATGAAAGTCCGACGAAAAGAGTCAATGTCAATGGAAGTTATATGAAGGAGTACTGGGGCGAGGGGAGCGCCAGGGCAAGAAACTGGCAGAGATATGATATGGGGGGAGATAAGAAGCTGTCCTTTGAGGAGGGGGTAGATTCTTTTGTGCCCTATGCAGGGAGCCTGAAAGATAATGTGGGCCTGACTCTGAGTAAGGTAAGGTCTACCATGTGTAACTGTGGTGTCCTTACAATTCCAGAGCTGCAGAAGAAAGCGAAAATCACACTGGTGTCCTCCACAAGTATTGTTGAGGGAGGGGCCCATGACGTCCTTTTGAGGGACAAACGATAGCAGCAATGAGAAAAGGTATGCCGCCTAATCTTTCAGGATCTGGCGGCATGCCTTTCTGTCCCTAAAATTCTGTTTTCCAGAAACCGTGGAGGTTGCAGTATGCATATGCAGCCACAGGCTTGTCATTATCTGCAAGCATAAATACAGCTTCAGGAGCCTGGTCTGATGCAAGGCAGACTCTCTGGCATCCTTTTTCGGTCTGAAGATAGACCCATTCAATACTGTGTTCCTCAGTCATTGGGTGGAAAACACTTCCCACCTTGACAGTGACTGTATTGCCATTTTGTTCAATGACCGGAAGATGTTTTTCCTGGGCGCCGTCGGAGGTGTTGGCATGAAGCTCCTCCATGGGGGCGCCGCAGCAGGAAAAGCCTCCCCTGTCCCCGCAGATTTCCTCGATAATTACATGGCATTTAGCACATGCGTAAAAAGCTGGTTTTTTGTGTGACATAACAGAATCCTCCATTAAATTATTTCTTAAAAATGAGTTGATAATTGCTGTGCAGATGCGGCCGTACCAACTGGCTGGAATACATCGCCAGAGAGGGCAGCCGCGCTGGCACGTTGGATGATAAAATGTATTCCGAATTAGTATGGCTGAAAGAAAAAAATTATACCAGATTGAACATTAGTAGTTCAATCAGTGTGCCCGAAGGGGCAGGGATTTTGGGGGTGCCCTGTGGATATTCATAGGTACCTATTCTGCCGGGTTTCTGCTAATTCATATTTTGGGAATATTAACGGTTGTATAAAATACAGGAACAGGATAAAATAGAACTAAGGTGTGTTTGAGATTGTTGGAATAAATGCTCAGGCACACTCCATGTAAGGCCCGCCTGGAAGCTGCGGCACAAAGGCCTGGAATGGAGTATTTCAGAAGTATTATATGTTAAGGATCAGGAGAGGAGTTTTGACGCTATGGAAACAAAAGAAATCATTGCAGAAGGAAAGACCTCGCTGGGGATTGAGTTTGGTTCTACAAGAATCAAGGCAGTGCTTGTTGACGGGGCAGGTAAAGTGTTGGCGTCCGGCAGCCATGACTGGGAAAACCAGTATGTGGACGATATCTGGACATACAGCCTGGATGCAGTCTGGACAGGCCTTCAGGACTGTTACCGTGATTTGGCGAAGGACGTAAAGAATACATATGGGGTTGTACTTGATACAATTGGCGCCATTGGGTTCAGCGGTATGATGCATGGGTATCTTCCCTTTGACAAGGACGACGAGCTGCTGGCTGAGTTCCGTACATGGAGGAACAATATTACAGGGCCTGCATCGGAGAAGCTTACGGAGGTGTTTAAGTATAATATCCCCCAGCGCTGGAGCATTGCACATTTGTACCAGGCGATCCTGAATCAGGAGGATCATGTGAAGGATGTAGCTTTCTTTACGACTCTTGCAGGATATGTACACTGGAAGCTGACAGGGAGAAAGGTGCTTGGGATTGGGGAGGCCTCTGGCATGTTCCCCATTGACGTGGAGAAGAAAGACTTTAACCAGAATATGATTGCACAGTTTGATGAGCTGGTGGCGGACCGAGGTTACTCTTGGAAACTGGGCAGCTTACTTCCGAAGGTGCTGACAGCAGGGGAGGATGCAGGCGTCCTCAGCGAAGAAGGCGCTAAGCTGCTTGATGTGACAGGCACGCTGAAAGCGGGAATCCCTGTCTGCCCCCCGGAAAGTGACGGCGGCACGGGTATGGTGGCCACTAACAGTGTGGCGAAACGTACGGCCAATGTATCGGCGGGCACGTCTGTTTTTGCCATGGTTGTGTTGGAAAAGGAACTGTCCAGAGTCTATCCAGAGATAGATCTTGTCACTACACCTGCCGGGGATCTTGTGGCAATGGTACACTCAAACAACTGCACTTCTGATTTGAATGCATGGGTGAACTTATTTAAAGAATTTTCAGAGGCCATGGGTATGGAGACGGATATGAATAAGTTGTTCGGCACCTTGTATAATAAGGCTCTGGAGGGAGACCCGGACTGCGGCGGACTTTTGTCATACTGCTATTTTTCAGGCGAGCATATTACTGGATTTGAAAAAGGCTGCCCTATGTTTGTGCGGACACCGGAAAGTAAGTTTACTCTGGCGAATTTTATGCGTTCCCACTTGTTCACCTGTTTAGGTGCGCTGAGGATGGGGATGGAGATCCTTTACGACGATGGGGTTGAACTGGATCAGATCCTGGGACACGGGGGACTTTTTAAGACGGAAGGCGTAGGGCAGAGAGTGATGGCCGCCGCAACGAAGGTACCAGTGTCCGTCATGGAGACGGCGGGAGAAGGGGGCGCCTGGGGAATCGCCCTTCTGGCTTCTTATATGAAGGATAAGGAAGAAGGGGAGCCATTGGATGCCTACCTTGCAAATAAAATATTCGCAGGAGAAAAATCTGTTACACTGAATCCAGATGAGAGAGACATGGACGGATTTGAGAAGTTTATGGGCAGGTATAAAGCAGGACTTCCTATTGAGAGAGCGGCTGTGGATATCATGGGATAAACAGGCCAGGCTTATGCAATCATCAAATACATTTTATGGGAGGATGTAATGAACCAGGATTTTACGGAGGGGAATATAAGAGGGGCTCTGGTTCGGTTCGCCTTGCCTATGATGGCGGGGAATTTACTGCAGCAGCTATATAATGTGGTGGATACCTGATTGTAGGGCAGGTTTTGGGCAAGGAGGCCTTGGCGGCAGTCGGGGCCTCCTATACACTTATGACATTTCTGACCTCTATTTTGATTGGTCTTTGCATGGGGAGCGGGGTAGAGTTTTCCCTTTGTTTTGGAAAAAAAGATATGGAAGGCATGAAGAATGGAGTGTTTATGTCTTTTGTGCTGATAGGCGGGGTAACGGCGGGACTTACCCTGCTTTCTTTTGGTGGAATCGACCTGATACTGAAGTTTATGCAGGTTCCAGGAGATACATATGGACTGATGAGGGAATATTTGTGGGTGATCTTCTGGGGCATAACCGCTTCATTTTTATATAACTTCTTTGCCGCGTGGCTGCGGTCAATAGGCAATTCAGCTATTCCGCTTATATTTTTGGGAATATCGGCAGTTATGAATATCGGGCTGGATTTGTACTTTGTGATCGGGTTAGGTTGGGGAGTCGGCGGGGCGGCCCTGGCAACTGTAATGTCCCAGTATGCAGCGGGGATCGGGATTTGTGTATATACACTGCTGCGTTTTCCAAAGATGAGATTGAAAAAAAAGGCACTTCAGATGGAGAAAGGCTGTACTGCGGGAAATTTTTCAACTGTCTTTCCTCACGTGTATCCAGCAGTCTGTTATGAATTTTGGGATCCTCATGGTGCAGGGACTGGTGAATAGCTTTGGAACTGTGGTAATGGCGGCATTTTCTGCGGCGGTGAAGATTGATTCTTTTGCCTATATGCCCGTACAGGATTTTGGCAATGCATTTTCTACTTTTGTAGCTCAAAACCATGGTGCGGGCAAGCAGGAAAGGATACGGGACGGCATACGGAATGCGGTACAGCTTACGTTTATTTTCTGCCTGATAATTTCTCTGCTTGTGTAGATATTTGCCAGACAGCTCATGCTTTTATTTGTAAAGCCCTGGGAGACAGAAATTCTGTCAGTGGGAGTGTCGTATCTCAGGATTGAGGGGAGCTTTTACTGCCTGATAGGGTTCTTGTTTTTGTTCTATGGCTTTTACAGGGCCGTGAAGCGCCCTGGGATGTCAGTGGTCCTTACTGTACTCTCTCTGGGGAGCCGGGTCCTGCTGGCCTATACGCTGTCAGCAGTCCCAGGAATCGGTGTGAATGGGATATGGGCGGCAGTGCCCTTGGGGTGGATGCTGGCCGATGCAGTGGGATATATATATTTGCGCCGGAGGTTTTTGGCCTGTTCTGCGGGGAGGTGACAAAGGGGCGGCATATGCGGCAGAAGCCTGAAAATATTGCTGAATATTTCCGGTCTCAGCCTTTTGGCTTATTATTTGAAAATATAAAGTTTTAGTTATTTTTCTTCTGCACAGCATATAAAATATATATCTTACGCATAGTATGCGAAGTGTTACTATTTTGAAACGATTAGCGACAGACAAATTCTTAGAATATAGAAAATGTTATTATAATCATACTTCTTTATCAATGCGCGAAAGATGAGGTTCAGAGGTATGATGGATAACAATACTATAGGGAGAAATTTAAGGCGGTTAAGAAAAACGAACCGCCTGACTCAAGAGCAGCTGGCTAAGAAACTAAACATAACAAGGCAGACTTTATCAAATTATGAGACAGGGAAAAGACTTCCTGATATTTATGGATTGATTACTGTGGCGGATATTTTCGGTGTATCGGTTGATGAAATTATAGGAAGAGACAAAAAACATTGGTTCAGGTATTAATTTGATATTTAAAACAAAGCGGCCACTGGCTTGTATAAGCAATAATCCATTTATATTTATCCGCAAATCGCTTAGATACACAGTATCTTAAATCCCATATATATTATATTAAAACTAAATGTCTCAGGGTAGAATGTATTTTCCATATAAACCCCATGGTTTGGAATGTTCCCGGCGTAAAATTAACGGTAAAGAGAATGATTCAGAGAGTACTGCATATACTTGTGTTACAGAACAGACAGGAGATGAAAGTATATGCAGGAGATGATAGTTCAGATTATGGACCAGTTTGGCTATCTGGGGATTTGTTTTCTGATTGCTGTTGAAAATATTTTTCCTCCCATCCCCTCTGAAGTCATATTGACTTTTGGTGGATTTATGACAACTTATACAAGGCTGACAGTGGCTGGAGTCGTGGTTTTTTCCACATTGGGTTCTTCTATCGGGGCGTTAGTCTTATATTGGGCGGGGACCGGCCTGACCCCGGACCGTCTTGACAGCGTGCTTAACAGCAGGCTTTGCAGGATATTGGGGTTTGAAAAAGAGGATATTGAAAAAAGCATCCAATGGTTTGACAGGCAGGGGAAGAAGGCCGTTTTGTTTGGCAGATGTATTCCTATAATCAGGAGCCTTGTCTCCATACCGGCGGGCATGGCCCAAATCCCTCTTCCTGTATTCATGTTTTATACGGTTATAGGAAGTACTGTGTGGAATATTATCCTTGTATCACTGGGAGCCGTTTTAGGGGCGTCCTGGGAGACAGTTCTTATCTATGTAGGAAAATACTCTGCATTTATAAAGGCGGCCCTGGTTGCGGCTGCGCTGTACTTTGTAGTCCGGGTTGTCAGAAGAAAATTAAAAAAAGAGAGATAAGAATGGATACCGCCTGAAGAATTTTTGTTCCATTGTAAAGGGACGGTACTTTCTGTGGAATAAATCAATGGGGCCATTGCAGACAGATGGGTGATCATCTAAGGGGCAATGGCCTCATTTTATATTCAGGAAGCTTATGGAGGAGTAAGCATTTATTTCCGCCGGGAACGGGCCAAGGGGACATGCTTATATGTCCATTTTGCGGCTGCCGCCTGGGCCTGATACCCCGATGCCTGCACCGCTGCTAGTTTGATGCCCCGTATGCCTGCATAGGGGTCTTTAACTATGCTGAAAACTGGCAGATTATCCTGAAATCAGGTGTCAGATTAAGAAATGAACGGTATTTATACTTGACTGTAAACCTGCTATATACTTTAAAATAACCATGAAAAGCCAGGAGGGAGGTGTATGTTTGAATACAAAACAGGTAGAAGAGCTGACCGGCATATCCAGACAGAATATACGCTATTATGAACGGCAGGGGTTACTGGAACCGGCCAGAGAAGACAAAAATGCATACAGGGATTATTCGCAGGAGGACGTGCGCAGGCTGAAGCTGATTAAAATGCTGCGCCTGCTGGATATGCCTTTAAAGGAAATTGAAAATGTACTAAATGGGCAGGTTCCCTTAAAAGAGGCTGTTGTTATCCAGCGGGAGAGCCTGCTGGCCCAACAAAAGCAGCTTCAGGCTGCTGTGGAAGTATGTACGAGTATCTACAGGGAAAAAACAGAGAATGTAGATGTGGATACCTATCTTGGGAAAATGGAAAATATGTCCCAAAATGGAGGAGTATTTGCCAGAATTGTGGATGATTACAAGCAGGTGGCGCTGGATGAACAGAGCCGGCAGATTTCTTTCTATACGGTGCAGGCTGTAAACACACCGGGAGAATTTGAGGAAGAGCTTAAAAAATATGCGGCAAGGCAGGGGATGAAGTTTCAAATGATCAAGCCGGGGATGTACCCGGAATTTTCTTTGGACCAGATTCCTTATACTGGCGCCCGGATCCTCAAAGAGGAAGGGACAGGCCGGGCCTCTGCACAGATTGTCTGTATCCGGGAGAGCCGCGAGGAGCTTAAAAAAGAGATATCTAAGGGAAGGCGCCAGGTATACCAGGGAGTGAATACTGTATCGGCAAATATCAGGAGGCACCGTGTAAAAAGTGCGCTCAATATAGCCGTCAGCTTTTTGACAGCCATAGTGCTAATTTTGTACATGGGAAACCTGGCGGGGGCCAAGGAACAGCTGCATAAACTTCCAGATGCATTAAAAGTTTCCGGGCAGGTGTGGAATCTGTGCGGGGAAATGAAGAATGGTTTGTTTATACAGCCACAGATGCTGGAAAAGGTATATGAGACATCCCATATTGAAGCACTGGCTGAGACAGCAGAGCTTTTGGGTGTGATTCAAGATGGGGGCGGCAAAGATGAGGAGGAGGACAAAAATCTTCAGTTTCTTGGAGTGAACCGCCTGGACTGTATTGATGGGTTTGAGGAGGCGGCAATTACATGGGCCGATGGATGGGATTGGGAAAAGTTCCAGGAGGCGCCGGGCGTGTGTATTGTAAATAAAGATCTTGCAGATAAAAAAGGCATTGGCCAGCAGGAGAAGCTATTGTTCTCCCTGGGAAGGTATAAACAAGCATTATCGGGCGTGACCCTCCAATGGGAGCCGCTTCAGCCGGCGGAAATGGAAGTCGTGGGCGTGACAGACTTTGCAGAAGTGGACCCTGATATGATCCTCCCGGACGCCCTGCTTCCCCTTGCGTATGTAAAGGAAATCTTTGAGGAGAATGATAAGACGTATTTTGCGTCATCCCTGTCCTTCACTGTGAAGGATCCTATGGAGCTTAATGCATTAAAAGAAGAAATGAAGGAGGCAGGCTTTCAGTCTGTAATCCAAGGCTCACCTTCATCCTATATGGGCGTGGGATTGAGAATTGAGGATACGGTATTTATTGAAACAGCATTGAACCTGGAAAAGAATCTTTCTTTATTAGAAGGATTCCTGCCATTTATACTCTTGGTAACAGCTATGATAGGCTACATTGTCCCCCATCTGCTTGTCCAGGGACGCCGTGAAGAGTATGCGATTATGAGGGCCCTGGGTGCGGGCCGGAAGAAGTGCAATATTCTGCTCTTTGCGGAACACTGTCTGCTCTTTGCGGCGGGAAGTGCGGCAGGCGCTGTTATTGGGATATTATTCAAGGCAGTGGGGCCTGTTCAGGGAGCGGCCATTTGGATAATATTTATGGGCTGTTATGCTCTTGGAGCGGTGGCAGCCATATGGATGTTTGGGAAATTCAGTGTTGCGGCTGTGTTATCACACAGGGATTGAGAGGCATATATGGAACGAATTAAAGTAGAGGAAGTCAGCTATTCTTATCAGAATAAATATCAGACAATTGAGGCGGTGAAGAAGGTATCTTGTGTGTTTGAGGAAGGGTGCCTGTACGCGATTACAGGAGAGTCAGGGAGCGGGAAAAGTACATTTTTGTCTCTTCTGGCAGGACTGGACTGCCCATGCACAGGTACTATAACCGTGGATGGAGAGGATCTGGCAAAGATAGACAGGGATAAGTACAGGCAGGAGAAAGCCGCCGTGGTGTACCAGGCGTTTCATTTGTTCCCATTGCTGACAGCATGGGAAAATGTGATGTATCCCCTGGAGCTGCGGGGCGTACGCCGCAGGGAAGCCAGGGAAAAGGCAAGGGAGTGTATCCAGGCAGCTGGACTGGGGGAGAAGATACTTAACCAGTACCCGAAGATGATGAGCGGAGGTGAACAGCAGAGGGTGGCAATAGCCAGGGCCATGGCGGCAGGCGGTAAAATACTGTTGGCAGACGAACCCACGGGGAATCTGGATACAGAAAATGAAGAAAGGATTGTAGAACTTTTGCTTGACCTGGCCCGCCTGCAGAATTATGTGGTGATTCTGGTGACACATAATCCTGAGATTGCCCGGAGGGCAGATGTGCGCATGACCATGAAGGACGGGGAAATGACGGCAATTGAAAAGCAGTGAGGTGCATGGTATGACAGTTTATTATAGTATAAAGCAGATATTGCGCAGTCCATTAAAAAGCCTTCTGTTCTTTCTTCTGACTGGAGTATCAGCATTTCTGCTGGGGTTAGGGGCCAGCCTTTGGCATATAAGCCAGGAATCTATCCGGCAATTTGAAGATATATTTACAACCATAGGGACAGTGGAGCAGATAAAAAAGAATCCGCAGATCTATGAATACTGGGATGCTGAAAAGAAAGCTTATGAGTATTACAAAGGTGGGTCTTACGGGGAATGGATTGACGTGGATGTATTGAATTTCGACGGCGCACAGTATGTGCTGCCTCCAAGGCAGAGGCCCTATTTTGGTGCATATATTGAGGAACTGTACGAGGGTGTGGGGAATGCCAGGATGAATCTGATAGTGGAGGCGACGCCCCTTGAAACGGCGGCTGCGGACCATTCCATCCCAATGCGGGTAGAAAAGGTGATGGGAGGGGCCTTAAATGAAGGCGACATTATTTATATATGTGATCATACGAACCCAGAGCCGGAGATATTTGAGGCTGGAAAGACCTATATTATGCATCTGAATATGGGAACGTTTATCCACGGCACAGGGGCAGACGATGCGGTGACTTCTGAATACTGGCCGGCAGGGTATGCCGTAGGGTCTACACAGTATACACTGGAGGGGGAATCTGTGCCAGACGCTGACGGATTAGAACCCGAGGACTGGTTTGATGAGGTGACAGAGGGGTTTTATGAGACGGACAGGGGGCAAAGATGGCTTCTTGCATCCCAAATACAAGAGTATTATAACCGTATGGCTGTTGTACAGCCTACAGACGGGACATTACTTCTGATGCCCTTTTACCGGGGGGAGACAGTAATTACGAAAGGAAGGGATATTACTCAGGAGGAATATAAAGAAGGGGCGGCGGTCTGCCTGATACCAGATACTATGGCGATGAGGCTGGGAAAGAATGTGGGGGATAAACTGAGGCTGCCCCTTTATTTTGCAAACTACCGGGATCCCCAGGGGAGCCATATGGGGAATCATTCTTTGCTTAACGCAGAGGGGGAACTGTTCTCTGTATTTGACGACCAGGAATATGAGATTGTGGGTATTTACACGGTGGAGGAGCTGATGGAAGATTCTTATAAGATAGGGGACAATGAAGTGGTGATACCCTGGAACGCAGTCCCAAAGGATTCGTGGAAGGATAACATAGCGGCCTTCGGCCCTATGCAGGGGGCCAATACGTCCTTCCAGATTCCAAACGGGTCTATACAGGAATATCTGGAACTCTGGGAGAAACAAGGGATTGAAGATTTAAGAATCACTTTTTATGACAAAGGTTATACTCAGCTAGAGGAAGGGATCGAAAACAGGAAACTCATGTCCTGGATATTTCTGGCCAGCGGATGTGTTATGTCGGCAATGATACTGCTGTTTTTCTCAAACTTGTTTATTACTGGCCAGGCTGAGAGGATTGCAGTGGAGAGGCTGTTGGGGAGGAGCAAAAAACAGTGTGCCAGATCCATTTTGTCAGGCATGGTTATACTGGCCGGGGCAGCAGTCATCATAGGAAGCGGGGCCAGTTTTGGGGCAACCCAGGCAGTTGCAGAGAAGGCGGATATTACAGAATCATTTGACAAAGAATTTAGTAATGCTTTAATAGATACTGCAGAAAAAGAGGAGGTGGATTTAGAGAGGCCCAGTGTAATTCTGGTATTTGTATCTGGAGGCGGGTTGTTTATGGCCGCCATCCTTATATTTTCCGCCTGTATGGGAGGAAGCCTGAAAAAGGAACCCCTGCAGCTTTTGGGGAAACTAGAAGAGTAATTTTATTCCCCCGGGCAGCGGCCAAGGAGACATGTTTACATGTCCTCTCGGCCGCTGCCGGGAGAGCCAAAAGGCCCCGATGCAGGCATCGGGGCCTTTGACTGAGGAAGAAGTCCTAGGCACAGGATTTCTTCCTTTTTCAATGCAAAACTTCTATCCACTGCCAGAAGGGCCGGCCTGGTTTCAGGCAGGGGCCGTATGAGGGTGCAGCCTGGGAAAAACCTGTAGGGCAAACCTGACTGCCCGGACAGGAGCCAATGAGGGCCTCCTATGGGCATACTTTTTATGCAAACGTTTCAGATTTGCTATACTTGTCTTATTCTGCCGGAGGATGGATACATCCCCTGGGAGTAATATTTTGGAGTGTAGGAGGTTACATTATGCAGCATGAAACATACGGCTATATCAGAGTTTCCACAAAAGACCAAAATGAAGCACGCCAATTGGACGCATTGGCAAAAATGAAAATACCTTTATCAAATATCTATATTGATAAACAGAGCGGCAAGGATTTTGAACGGCCGGCATGGCAGGAGCTTGTGCACAGGCTGGGAGAGGGAAATCTTTTGGTCGTGAAATCTATAGACCGGCTGGGACGGAATTATGATGATATTCTGGAACAATGGAGAATTATAACAAAAGAAATACATGCAGATGTGCTTGTCCTGGACATGCCTTTATTGGATACAAGGATGAAAGAAAATAATTTGACAGGTACTTTTATTGCGGATTTGGTTCTTCAGATTCTTTCCTACGTGGCACAGACCGAGAGGGAGAATATCAGGCAAAGGCAGGCAGAGGGCATTGCGGCTGCAAGGTCAAGGGGTATAAGGTTTGGGAGGCCTGTAAAAGAAATCCCAGGCTTTGAGGTGATATATTTGTTGTGGAAAGAAGGGAGTATCACAGCTACAGAAGCCGCCGTACGCTGTGGACTGTCCAGGCAGGGATTTTATAAGCGGGTTGGAAGGTATGCAGACGGCAGGGACGGTGACGAGGGGATAGGGCGGCCGCCCTGCAATCCGTATGGTCCGCGTCTCCAAGAGAATACTGGCAGATAGGGCCGTATATAAAACCATGAAATCATGAATACCTTTGCTTACATATACCCAAATGACATCCCTTATTGAACAATAGTAGTCCAATAAGCATAACTTACCAATATATTTCTTTACAATATACCAATTATATTTTATAATTTATATGTATTTTTAGGCAAATTGTTCGTGAAGATACATATAAAAGTTTGTCAACTATTATGTACCTTGCTGGACGAAGTCCATCCGTCCGAAGGACATGTATGTGTTAAGGGGCGCCCTTTGGGTGTACCTGATTGAACATTAGCAGTTTAATAAGTATGCATTATTGAGCATTAGCAGTTCAATAAGTATGCATTATTTTACAGCTTTAGCCGTGAACTTGCCAGCCAGGCTAAGAGCGCGGGGGTTGTATCAGATGAATTTTTAGTAGGATACGAGGAAGAGAGTAAGGGATATGAGGGAGGAAAGTACAAGATGAGAAAACATAAGATCTGGAAAAAATGTCTGGGTATTCTTTTGACTTCATTTATGCTCATTCAGTGTGCCGTGCCAGTGTATGCTGAGGAAGGGGACGGCACTGACTTGGCGGGGCAGGACTCGGCGGCCATACTGCAAGAGGGGGGAACAGAGAGTACAGTGCCTGATGAAGCCGTTTCAGATCCTGGCAGCACAGTAGTGCAGAACCCTGGAGAGACTGAGAACTTTGACGGGCAGGGCGATGAGACGGAAATACCTGACAGCGCGCCTTCTGCCGATGGCGGACAGGCAGAGAGTGTTCCAAGTGAAGAAGGCGCCGGGACAGCAGCAGAAAATGAGGCTGAGGCAGGCGGGGTTACGGAGGCCGGAGAGGCCCAGGATCCCCAGAAAGCAAAGATCGGTGAACCGGAGTTATCTCAGGCTTCAGAGCCGGCTAAGCCGGTATTAAAATATTCCGCCCATGCACAGACCTATGGGTGGATGGACGAAGTATCCGACGGGGAGTCCGCGGGAACGGGAGTTTGACAGTTGAATAATAGAAAAAATACCTGCAGGCCTTATAAAACCTGCTTTTTTTGTGTCAACTTTTTGTTTTATTCTATTATATTTTATTGCAATGTATTGTATAATAGAAAGAAAAAGGACTTTTTTATGAGAGTGACTACTTCAAAATCTAAAAATGCAGAATCTTTTTACATTTCAAAAGGGTATGTGAATGACAAAGGAACCAGTACTTCTGTTATTGTCCGTAAACTGGGAACTTTGAATGATTTAATAAAAGAACACGGACCAACTCGTGACGATGTTATGCGTTGGGCAAGGGAAGAAGCAAGAATTGAAACTGAAAAATACAAAAAAGAACAGGAAGCAAAGTCTGTACAAATCACTTTTCATGCCGACAGGCAGTTGGATTATGACAAACAATGCTTTTATCGTGGCGGCTATCTTTTCCTGCAATCCATTTATTATGGCCTGCATTTCAATAAAATCTGCCGAAAACTCAGAGATAAATATAAATTCAAGCATGATATTAACGCAATTCTCTCTGACCTTATTTATGCCAGGGTTTTAGAACCTGCAAGTAAACGTTCTTCATATAAAATAGCTACCGAATTTATGGAGAAACCAACCTATGAACTCCATGATGTCTATCGTGCCTTGGATGTACTTGGCACTGAATGTGATTTCATCCAGTCGCAAGTCTATAAAAACAGCCATTTTATCGGACAACGCAATGATAAGATTCTCTATTACGATTGTACGAACTATTACTTTGAAATTGAACAGGAAGATGGTGATAAAAAATACGGAAAGTGCAAAGAGCACAGACCGAATCCAATCATACAAATGGGATTGTTTATGGATGGAGACGGCATTCCTCTTGCCTTCTCTCTTTTTCCCGGGAATACGAATGAACAGAAATCCTTAAAACCACTCGAACAAAAAGTAGTTCAGGATTTTGGGTGTCAGAAATTTATCTATTGCAGTGATGCCGGGCTTGGTTCCGAAAGTATCCGTACTTACAATCATATGGGGGAAAGAGCCTTTATCGTAACTCAGTCTATCAAGAAGCTGCCTGCTCAAGACAGGGCATGGGTTTTAAACAAGAGCGGGTTCCGCAGAGTGTCCGATAACAAGCTGATAAATCTCTCGGAAATTTCGGATGAGGATACCGATTTGTACTACAAAGACGAACCATATACACCCAAAAAACTTCACCAAAGACTCATTATTACATATTCCCCTAAATACGCACGTTACCAAAAGAGCATACGGGATGCTCAGGTCGAACGTGCCGAGAAGATGGTCCGGTCGGGAGATACAAAGAAACAGCGAAAGAATCCCAATGATCCAGCAAGGTTTATAGGCACCATTGCTGTTACAGAAGATGGGGAAGCCGCTAAAATCAGAAGTTTTCTTGATGAAGATAAGGTTTCCAATGAAGAACAATTCGATGGCTTATATGCAGTCTGCACAGATTTATTAGATGACGATGTAAGCGCCATTTTAAAAGTCAGCGAAGGAAGATGGCAGATTGAGGAATGTTTCCGCATTTTAAAAACAGACTTCTCTGCAAGACCTGTTTATTTGCAAGACGAGAATAGAATCAAAGCACATTTTCTTGTCTGTTTTCTTGCATTATTATCTTACAGAGTCTTGGAGAAAAAACTTGATTACCAATATACCTGCGAAGAAATATTGGACACCTTAAAGGCAATGAATTTCGCAGGGATAAAAGAACAAGGATTTATTCCCCTTTACAAACGCCTGAAAATCACAGATGATTTACACGATACTTGCGGTTTTCGTACAGACTATCAATTCATCACAAAAAGCCAAATGAAAACCATTCAGAAAAAAAGTAAAGGAAAGGAATAAAATACCATAGTCCGAAACGACGCATAAAATCGCTGTAACCTGCATATTTACTGGAGTTACAGCGATTTTCTTTTCTTCGAACTGTCAAAGACAGGATTATAGCATGACCGCATGTAAGGGTCAAATACCTTTTACCTCCGCAATTCTGGTATTTTATTGCCGTGGTTCTGAACACTGCATTGAATTGTGAAACGTTGTTAGAATACCGGTTCCAGAAGTGGCGCTGTATCAGGACATGATCAAGGGGAGATTGACCATACGGGCCCTCCATACACAGCCGCGCTGTGCAACTCATCTATAAGCAGCTGTATGTCCCAGGCCTTCTGGGTGTTTTCCAGGCTGTTGGGATCTGCAATGCTCACCTGGCTGCCTGACCAGTAATCGGTGATAATGATAAAATGCCCCTCTGAGGTAAAGTGGCCGGGCCCCATCAACGCGACCAGGACGTGGCCGCTTTCTAGAGCATTTTTAATACCTTCCACTGTAAAATCTCTAAAAGATTCAGCGTGGAGGCCAAATGCAGCGGCGCCTTCTGGAATCAGATTATGTTTAGAGCCAGAACCAGATACCCAGTAATGGTTAGAGGCCGCCCACTGCGCCATATCAGGAGGCTGCATGGTCTGCTCTGTAAAACTTGACACAAGCATAGCCAGGGCCGTAGGGCCGCATCCATAACTGGCAATAGGGTCGGAAGCGCCGTATGGAGCATTAGCCCAACGGACATCCGACTGATTGTAATACGTTAAAGTCCCAATACTGGTTGTCAGGGAAAGCTTATACTGCCCATCCTGTAATGGAGGCGGAGCAGGGGCGGCGTCCTGTGTCGGGGAGGAGGCCTGCTTTGAATCATCTGATTTTAGATTTAGTTTATAGGTAGGTGCATATAATAAAAGAAGGACAAGTAACAGTCCTAAAAATAACTTTTTTTTCACATTTTTCTCCTCTGTTTTGGGGAATCTATATTGACTGGTTTGCCTTAAAACAGTATAGTATACCCAAAGGGCACCCCGTAATTCAGGCCCTTACGGGCGGGTGGGCCCTGCCCAACAAGGTATACCCAAAGGGCACCCCGTAATTCAGGCCCTTACGGGCAGGTGGGCCCTGCCCAACAAGGTATACCCAAAGGGCACCCCGTAATTCAGGCCCTTACGGGCGGGTGGGCCTTGTCCAACAAGGTATACCCGTAATGTAAAACAAGGATATACAATGAATATCGGATTTTTTGGGAATATAATAAGATGGGAGCGGATATGGCAGAAATTATTTTTGAGCATGTTACAAAAATGTTTCGGGATGAGATTGCGCTTGATGATGTATCGCTTGAGGTAGAAAAGGGAGAGTTTGTCTTTGTGATCGGAAAGAGCGGGGCAGGCAAGAGCACTCTGCTCAACCTGATTATGAAGCAGGAAGATGTTACCTCGGGCCATATCATAGTAGAGGGGAGGCAGCTAGATTTAATGCGGCCAAGCCGTATAGCAGCACATCGGCGCAAGCTGGGAATTATGTCGCCGGAGGTAGGACTTTTGAAGGACCGCTCTATATATGATAATATAGCCCTCGCAATATGGGCAACGGGCAGAAACAATGCAAGAATGAGAAACACCATTACAAAGGTTCTGGGATTGGTGGGGATTGCCGACAAGGCTCCGTTTTTCCCGAATGAACTGTCAGGAGGAGAGCAGGCCAGGGCACTTTTGGCCCGCGCCCTCTCGGTGAATCCCTCTATTTTAATAGCGGATGAACCTACGGCAAACCTGGATCCAGATGCTGCCTGGGATTTGATGCAGCTCCTTGAGGAGGTCAATTATAAGGGCATGACCGTGATTGTGGCAAGCCATGCAAGGGAATTGGTGACGATTATGAGGAAAAGGTGTATTACGCTAGTTGCGGGCACAGTGGTGGCAGATGAAAAGCACGGGATTTATAATTATAAGGCGGTGGATATTTTCGAGGAAAGGCGAATTTTGGAAGAAAGAGAAAAGAAAAAAGCAAAAAAATCTTAATTTTTGTGCTTTTTATCCGATAAATTAATAGTAGTGTGCATTCATTAATGGAAGGGGGGAGACCTATTAACTACGAAATAGGATTTATATTAATTCTGCTAAAAGCAGTAATTAATCAGAAACCCTCCCAGCCATTGAGGAAGCAGGTAAACTGGGACACAGTCTTGAAGGTATCAGATTTTCAAAATATAATCAGTCTTGTATATCATGGGATGCTGGGATTGGAGAAGGAGGCCTCGGAGGAGTGCCAATATACATTTTATCAGAAATATAAGAAAGAGCTTCTTCTGCGTGAGTCTTATATAAGTGTGGAAGAGGTCATTATGTGGCAGCTTGAGAAGCACCGCATCCATGGATTATTTCTGTCCGGCACAGGCTCGGGCGAGTTATACCCTAAGCCGGAGATGGCCCATATAGGGCGGCTGGAAATCTTTGTAGAAGAGAGCACCCTGCCTATCATCCATGATTTTATGAGAGAGATGGATTATGAGCAGAAGGAGGACCGGCTGGGAGACGGAATTATTTATACGAGGACACCAGGAATACGGATTGTCTTTTATGGAAAAGTCCCAGTAGAGAATAAAGTTCTGCAGAAATATTTCTCAGATCCTGTGAAAAAGTATCTCCCCCTGGAAAAACGAAAATATATACATATCCTTTCAGAAGAAGAAGAATATCTCTACCGTGTGGGCCGCCTGGTTGAGATGTATATTGTAGGAATGCTTAAGATCCAGGACATTCTGGATTTTTGGCAGTTCCATAAGGTCATAGGCGACCAGTTCCGGTGGAAAGATGTAAATGAACTTTTGGAGAAGGCGAGACTAAAAGAATTTGTCCGTGCGGTTGGCCTGCTTTCCATATTATGGTTTGGCGACGGCGGAAGGCTGGATTACGGGACATCGCTGGAGCTGGAGGAATATATATTATCCGGGGGAAAGGAGAATAGGCATCTGGATGAGGCCATTCTGCCCCATGAAAGAGTTAGGCTGGATTTTTACAGGCGTGACCGGGAAGAAGAGTGGAGCAACAAAAAGCGGGAATGGTTTTTCCCGCCCAGAGAATACATGATGCAGTTCTTTCCTGTATTGGAAAAGCACCCTTCTTTACTGCTATTCTGCTGGCTTGCAAGATGTATACGGTTATTAAAAAGGATTCTTATGGGATGGCTCAGAAAGACAGCGGCTAAGATTCGGAACAAAGGCAGCACGCTGAAGGAGCGTATCAGAGCTTTAAGGCATAAGAAAAAAGAAGAGGAACCCGGGGGCGTCCCAGGTGAAGGCCCTGGCGTGATGCCAAAGGAGATTCAGGATGGTACCAATATGGAGGAGGAGGGGATATGAAAATAGGTAAGAAATTGGTTTTAAGCTTTGGCATTACAGTAATAGCATCTGTTATTACGGCAATCCTGGCTATTGCTTCGACAAATAAAGTGGGGGCATTGACGCATAACCTTTACGAGGGGCCGTTCATAGGAGCCACGGAAGCAATGAGCTTTTCTAAGGACGTATATGAGATAGAGGCGAATCTCTATAGCGCCATGATTGAGAGGGACCTGTCCAAATATGAGGACAACATTCAGCAGATTTCAGCGAGGGCGGGCGAGAGCCTGGCCCACATTGAACAGGTTGGTGATGGGAAGGTTCAGGGCCTGGATGCATTGAACCAGCTCAGCGACAAAGTAGGGGCCGAGCGGGAAACTGTGATGTCTTATATGAAAGCCGGTGACTGGGAGGCCGCCCAGTCGGCATTGCTGGGCCTCTAGTACAAACGATCAGGCAGAGAGGACAAGAGTGGGAGTACGCTGGCTGTAGATAGGCGTTTTTGTGGCAGTACTGGTGCTGACGCTTTTCATTTTGTCACGGTTAGTCCGCAGCATTACAAAACCGGTTCAGGAACTGGAGAGTGTTTCAGGAAGGCTGTCACAAGGGCAGATTAAGAACGAGATATCTTTTCATTCCAGTGATGAACTGGGAACTTTGGCAGAGAGTTTCCGTACGACTTGCAATGGATTGTATACTGTGGTCTCAGACCTTACATATCTGATGGATGAGATGGCAAATGGCAATTTTAATATTCGGACAAAGGCGGAGGAAGTTTACATAGGGGATTTTAAACCCATTCTGATGTCTATCCGGCAGATGAACCAAAGCCTGAGCAGTACACTGGAGCAGATTAATGAGGTGGCGGATCAGGTGGCAAGCGGTTCTGAACAGGTATCTTCCGGCGCCCAGGGACTGTCCCAGGGGGCCACAGAGCAGGCAAGTTCAGTACAGCAGCTTGCAGCTACCATCAATGAGATTTCAGAGCAGGTAAGGCAGACGGCAGGACATGCCAAAGAGGCCAGTGAAAAGGTAATCCATGCGGGCGATGAACTGTCTCTGTCCAATGAAAGTATGGCAGAGATGATGCATGCCATGGAAGAAATCAGCCAGAAGTCCAACGAGATTGGGAAGATCATAAAGACGATTGAGGATATTGCATTCCAGACCAATATTCTGGCCCTGAATGCGGCTGTGGAGGCCGCCCGGGCAGGGGAAGCCGGGAAAGGCTTTGCAGTTGTGGCAGATGAGGTGCGCAACCTGGCTTCCAAGAGCGCAGAGGCAGCAAAGAATACCACACTTTTGATCGAGGGATCTATTCAGGCTGTTGAGGAAGGCACCCGTATTGCAGGGCAGACTGCAGAGGCATTGGCGGCCACAGTTGAGAGTACACAGCAGGCGGTGGATGTTGTAGAAAAGATTAGTGTGGCGGCTGAGCAGCAGGCAGAATCCATCTCGGAAGTCACACAGGGTGTGGATCAGATTTCCAGTGTTGTCCAGACAAATTCGGCCACTGCGGAGCAGAGTGCAGCGGCCAGCGAAGAGCTGTCCGGCCAGTCACAGATATTAAAAGAGCTTGTGAATAAATTTAGGCTGAGGGATAATGGGACTGCCCCTGCGCAGGTACAGAAGGCTGGACCAATGCCTGAGATATATAGTGAGCCTATAGTAAGCGATTACAGTAAATATTAAATATATGTGCCGGTACATTTATATTCAGCACAAACCGAATAATGTCCTGTACAGACAGGGGCAGACAAGGGAAGAGGCTGGGGATGGAGGTGCCATTGCACGGGTACAAGGAGAAGTGAAATGCTGAAAAAATTAAAAATAAGAAACAAATTATTTGTAAGTTTTGGAATTATATTAATCCTCACAGTCATAATTGCTATTGTGTCAATCGTGGGACTGAAAAAGTCAAACACGGATTTGGAAGAATTTATGTCAGGCGCTGTTGCAGTAGATGATGCCGTGAAGAATAATCGGATTATGACAAACATAGCTGCAAAATATCTGCGGGACATGGTAATCTCTGACCAAAACTACGATACAAATAAAGAAAATGTCACAAGTAATATTGCCTCCATAAAGGAGAATTTTGATACAATAGAAAAGCTGGATATTTTAGATGCCGGTACAGTGTCAGAATATAAAACCGCCATGGAGGGATGGTTCGACATCGGTGATAAAGTGATACAGCAGCTGGAGGCAGGTGACAGGGCAGGAGCCCAGAATACAATTATCAATGAATGTACGCCGGCTTTAGACAGGGTTGTGGAGTTAGTAAAGCCACTGAATGAGGAGACAGACACAATACGGACCCAGACTCTGGAGGAGAGTGTAAAGACTACAAACACGTCCATTATTACTCTCGTTATAGTGACGGTTATATCTATCCTTGTAGCGGTATATATATGCCTAAAAGTTACTCTGATGATTGTAAGGCCTGTGAAACAGGTGGAAGTTGCCATGGAAGGTATCTCTCAGGGCGTTATGTCACAGGAGCTGGACTATGATTCCAGGGATGAGGTGGGCATGCTTGTGAAGAGTGTTCGCAGCACATGTGCAGGATTGGAAGGTGTAGTTAATGATTTGACGTATCTTATGGATGAGATGGCAGGGGGCAATTTTAACCTTCACGCCAATTCTGACATATATAAAGGAGATTTCCAGCCGATCCTGAATTCTATACGCCAGATGAACTATTATCTGAGTGACACCCTTAAGCAGATAAATGATGCTTCTGACCAGGTTGCCAGTGGTGCAGACCAGGTATCATCTGGCGCACAGGCTCTCTCCCAGGGGGCTACAGAGCAGGCAAGCTCTGTGGAAGAGCTGGCTGCAACGATTAATGAGATATCAGGCCAGGTTAAACATACAGCAGATAATGCGCGTGAGGCAAGCAGTAAGGTGATGCAGGCCCAGAGTGAGTTATCTGTGTCTAACGACCAGATGAGGGAAATGATTTCTGCAATGGAAGAGATCAGCCAGAAATCCGGGGATATCGGAAAAATCATTAAGACCATTGAGGACATTGCGTTCCAGACAAATATATTGGCTTTGAATGCGGCTGTAGAGGCTGCACGTGCCGGCGAGGCAGGGAAAGGCTTTGCAGTTGTGGCAGATGAGGTGCGCAATCTTGCATCTAAGAGTGCAGAGGCGGCAAGCAACACTACCATGCTCATCGAGGGTACCATACAGGCTGTGGAAAATGGCACGCAGATTGCAGATCAGACTGCACAGGCGCTGATGGCTACTGTGGAAAGTACACGTAGCGCAGTCACCTACGTGGATAAGATTTCAACGGCAGCAGAGGAGCAGGCCAATGAGATTGCCCAGGTAACAGTGGGTGTGGATCAAATATCCAGTGTGGTACAGACAAATTCAGCTACCGCACAGGAGAGTGCGGCAGCCAGTGAAGAGCTGTCCGGCCAGTCCCAGCTGCTTAAGAATCTTGTATCTGGCTTTAAGCTCAGGGAATCTTCAGGAAAAATGTCCCAGCCTGTTCAGATAAGGGCAGCGGCGCCAGTACAGACTGTTACTGCTTCTTCTTATACTCCAGTGTACAGAGAACCTTCTGCACCGGCCAAGAAAAAAATAGCAGTAAAAAAATATGTATTTGATTCCAGCCTGGAGACGGGGAATAGCACCATTGACAGCCAGCATAGGATATTATTTGACCGTATTAACGATTTGCTGGATGCGTGTGCAAATGGTAAGGGAAGGGCGGAGATTGCAACCACCTTGAAGTTTTTGGAGGATTATACAAAGGAACACTTTGACGATGAGGAAGTGCTGCAGAGAGAATCAGGTTATCCTGACAGAGTAAACCATAAGAAATATCATGAAGGATTCAAGAGGGTTGTTCATCAGCTTGGAGAACAGCTCCAAAAAGAAGGGCCAACTGTGGCACTGGTGGGAAAAATTAATTCCAGTATTGGCGGATGGCTTGTAAACCACATCCAAAAAGAGGATGTAAAGGTAGCCGCACATATTGCTGCCCAGAAGTAAAATTGGATGATAAAGGAATAGGGGTGCCTGTATTGGCATCCCTATTGTTCGATTTGGTAAATATTCATTGTTAAGAACATCAAAGGGAATGGCGCCCAAAATGCCAGGAAAATACAGGAGGAAAATAAAATGAAGAAGATTGGTTTTATTGGAGTAGGAATTATGGGAAAATCCATGGTACGTAATTTAATGAAAGCTGGGTTTGAACTGCACATATATGCCAGGAATAAAGAGAAGGTAGAAGATGTGATTTCTGAAGGGGCTATATTCCACGAGAGTATTCAGATGTGTGTGGCAGACTGTGAGGCAGTCATTACAATAGTCGGGTTTCCCCAGGATGTGGAGGAGGTATATTTTGATGAGGGAGGGATCCTTGACAGCGCCGCTTCCGGGACATATCTTATAGACATGACCACAACAAGTCCCCAGCTTGCTAAGAAGATTGCTTCTGAAGGCACAGAAAAGGGATTTCATGTATTGGATGCGCCTGTCACTGGCGGGGATACAGGAGCCAAAGCAGGCACCTTGTCCATACTGGCCGGAGGAGAGGAAAAGGATTACCAGGCGTGTCTGCCCCTTTTTGAAGCCATGGGGACGAATATCAATTACCAGGGTAAGGCAGGCAGCGGCCAACATGCGAAGCTGGCAAACCAGATTATGATTGCGGGTACTCTGACAGGCGTATGCGAGGCCCTTTCCTACGCGAAAGCCAAGGGACTACATCTGCCCACACTCCTGAAATCTGTTTCTACAGGGGCGGCAGGGAGCAAGCAGCTTGATATCTTTGGGCCCAAAATCTTGGATGGGGACTTTGAACCAGGATTCTTTATGAAGCACTTTATCAAAGATATGAAACTGGCCCTGATTGAAGCAAATATGAGCGGATTAAGCCTGGAAATGCTGAGCCTTGTGCTCTCCAATTATGAGCAGTTGGAGGCCCAGGGGTATGGAGACATGGGAACCCAGGCACTGATAAAATATTACCAGGAATAATATAAAGCATATAGAGAGGTTTCTCTAAGGCGGGCGGCAGAGGACAGGGAATTTTTATATTGCCTTGTCCTCTGTAAAATTTTTTACAAATTGTTTAATATATTTTTCTTTCACATTTTTGTGATAGGCAATCCCGTATTCTATAGACGCCTGCTTGTCCGTGAAGGGCAGGGCGGTTATACCTTGGGTGTTAGCGGGGATGTAGATTTCAGGCAGAATGGCTACCCCATAGCCGCACTTTGCCAGCAGGACTGCGGAATGGTCATGCTCGCAGAGGGTGTGGAAATGCTTTTGGCCGTGTAATATAATCAGTTCCTGCAGCTTATTCCCATGCTGAAAGGGAATAAGGCGGGGATGGAGAGTGATCAACGGAACATCATACAACTCTTTAAAGCTGAGTTCTTCTTTCAGTGCAAAAGGAGAATTTTGTGATACCACAGCATAGTTGATTATATTTTTTATTTTCTTAAAAATATAATCATGGGTATCTTCCAGCATCTCCTTCGTGGCAACCACAATATCCACCTGCCTGTTATCAAACAGTGATTTTAAGAGAAAGTAATCCTGGATAATCATCTGAGGGCAAACTTCTGGAAATTCTTCTTTAAGCCTCATCAGGCTGTTTTCCATTGTATATAACTCTGTCTGGCTTGAACAGCCGATCCGCAGGACAGCAAGCTTTTGGCTTGCTAATTTTTTGACTTTTTTTTCGGCAACTATCATTTTATCAAGTATATCTTTTGCCTCACTATAAAACAAGGCTCCTGTTTCCGTCAGCTTTACCATCCTGGAAGTTCTGATAAACAATGTTGTATTCAATTCTGCCTCCAGATTTTTTATTTGGTGTGTGACGGCTGGAGCAGAGATATATAACTCTTCTGCAGCCTTGGTGAAGTTTAATTTTTCGGCAACATGGACAAAACATTTTAACTGCTGTGTATTCATAAATATTCCTTTCTATAATGGAGAGGATTCTGTTAGATGTATGCATTGTACTAGTATATAGTATCTATAATTTTTCTTCAACATTAACTTATATTTAATGATGTTAATTTATTTAGAATTCTCATTTCCGTGTTTTGGCGTTAAAATTAGTATAGAATAAAATTTTGCGGATAGAAAGGAACATGGAAAATGATAAGAAAGTTAGCTCGTTCTATACGGGAATATAAAAAAGTATCTATTTTAACCCCTGTTTTTGTCGTATTTGAAGTACTGTTTGAAATACTGATCCCTATGATAATGGCTGTCATGATTGACAGGGGGATTACCCAGAGGGATTCTGAATTTTTAGGGAAGTGGGGTATTGTTTTACTGCTGTGCGTAGTTTTAGGAATGATATTTGGAGTATTATCTGGAAGTTTTTGTGCCACTGCGTCGGCCGGGTTTGCACAAAATTTAAGGCAGGATATGTACTACAAGATCCAGGGATACTCGTTTGCAAATATTGATAAATTTTCTGCTTCTAGTATTGTCACCCGTCTGACAACAGACGTCACGAATGTACAAAATGCCTATATGATGATTATCCGTGTAGCCGTTCGTGCCCCTGTCATGCTTATATTCTCACTGGCAGCGTCTTTTATGGTCAGCATGAAGCTGTCTCTTATTTTCTTGGTGGCAATTCCTGTCCTGGGTATTGGACTCTATTTTATCGTCAGCCGTTCCCATCCCTATTTTGAAAAAGTATTCCATATATACGATGAGCTAAACGGCGTGGTGCAGGAGGATTTGTCGGGAATACGGGTGGTAAAGTCATTTGTCCGGGAAAATTTTGAAATTAGGAAATTTGGGCAGGTATCCAAACGGATTTATGATGCTTTCACAACGGCGGAAGGAATCGTTGCATATAACATGCCGTTAATGCAGTTTGCCGTCTATGGCTGTTTGTTGTTTCTCTGCTGGTTTGGAGCAAGGATTATTGTGATAAGCCATGCTGTGACAATGACTACGGGGGAGCTGTCCAGTCTGATAGCATATGCCATGAATATTTTGAATTGCCTGATGATGCTGTCCCAGGTACTTGTCATGATCAATATGGCCAGAGCCTCAGCAGAACGTATTATTGAAATTTTAGACGAAGAAAGTTCATTGAAGAATGGAGACGCCCCTGTCTATGAGATGAAAGATGGGGAGATTATATTTGACAAGGTGGGATTCAGTTATTGGGAGGATGGACAAAAAGAATGTTTATCTGATATTTCCCTTTCTATTCCCTCTGGTTCTACACTGGGCATTATCGGAGGGACAGGAAGCGGCAAGAGCTCACTTGTGCAGTTAATCCCCCGTTTATATGATGTAACCCGGGGGAGTATTACAGTGGGAGGACATGACGTAAAAGAGTATGATTTATTTACCCTCAGAAATAATGTGGCAATGGTCTTGCAGAAAAATGAATTGTTTTCCGGGACAATAAAAGAAAATCTCCGCTGGGGAGATAAACGGGCATCAGATAAAGAAATAGTCCATGCCTGTAAGTTAGCACAGGCAGATTCCTTTATTGAAACCTTCCCCGATAAATACGATACTTATATCGAACAAGGAGGCACAAACGTGTCGGGAGGGCAGAAACAGCGTCTCTGCATTGCCAGGGCGTTGCTGAAGAAGCCTAAAATTTTGATTCTTGATGACTCCACGAGTGCCGTTGATACAAGGACAGATGCAATGATACGTAAGGCATTCAGGGAAGAAATCCCGGATACCACAAAAATTATAATTGCCCAGCGTATTTCATCTGTACAGGACGCTGACCAGATCCTTGTTATGGATCAAGGGAAAATACATGGATATGGGACGCATGAGGAATTACTGAATAGCGATACAATTTATAAAGAAATCTACGAATCACAGACGAAGGGGGATGAAAAATAATGGAGAAAAAGAAAACAAATATAGGGAAAGTAAGCGGGCGCCTGTTATCCTATATTATTTTAAAACATAAATTAATTTTTGGCATTGTCACTATTTGCATCCTCATTAGTTCCTGCACAGTAGTTGCCAGCTCTCTTTTCCTGGAAATATTGATTGATGATTATATCACGCCTCTTCTATTGGGGAATCACCCGGCCTTTACAGGACTGCTTCACACGATTCTTTTTATGGCGGCCATTTATATTGTAGGTGTAATATCTACCTTTGCCTACAACAGGCTGATGGTCAAAATATCGCAGGGCACACTAAAACAAATCCGAGATGAAATGTTTTCCCATATGCAGAAACTTCCGATCCAATATTTTGACACCCATACCCATGGGGATATTATGAGCCACTATACAAACGACACGGACACATTAAGGCAATTTATTTTCCAGGCCCTCCCTCAGTTTATTTCCGCGGCTGTAACAGTGGCAGCCATATTGATTTCTATGCTGGCCAGCAACATACCGCTTACGATATTGGTGGTGGCAGTCACCCTGCTTATGATATTGGCCACGGAAAAGATTGGAGGCTTAAGTGTAAAATATTTTATACGGCAGCAGGGCACACTTGGAGGCGTCACGGGGTACATTGAAGAGATGATAAACGGACAGAAAGTCATTAAAGTTTTCTGCCATGAGGAGGCGGCCAAACAGGACTTTGATATAAATAATAAGGAATTGTGTAAGGATTCAACCTTGGCAAATAAATATGGGAATATTTTAATGCCTGCAATTATGCAGTTGGGAAACCTCCAATATGTGCTGATCATCATGATCGGCGGCTATATGGCCGTCAGTGGGTTTGGTTCTGTTACAGCAGGTATGATCGTTGCATTTTTGAATCTTTCAAAAACATTTTGTATGCCAGTCAGCCAGATCGCACAGCAAATCAGTATGATGGCCATGGCATTTGCTGGTGCGGAGCGTATATTTGCTCTGATAGATGAAAAACCAGAAGAGGATCATGGGTATGTCACTCTGGTACGCGCCGAATATCAGAATGGAGAATGGACAGAGACAACCGGCAAGACAGGTACCTGGGCATGGAAGCACCCTCATCATGACGGAACCATTACCTATACTCCATTAAAAGGAGAGATAGAATTCTGTGATGTGGATTTTGGATACACAAAAAAGAAACTTGTTTTACACCATATTGAGCTTCATGCGGCGTCAGGGCAGAAAATTGCTTTTGTAGGAGCTACTGGGGCGGGAAAGACGACTATCACTAACCTGATTAACCGCTTCTATGATCTGGCGGACGGGAAAGTCCGGTACGATGGCATTAATATTAATAAAATTAAAAAGCCTGATCTCAGGCGTTCTCTTGGGGTTGTACTGCAGGACGTGAATCTTTTTACGGGAACTATCATGGAGAACATTCGTTATGGGAATTTGAAAGCAACGGACGAAGAATGTATAGAGGCGTCAAAATTATCCAATGCAGATGAATTTATCCGCCATTTACCCCATGGCTACCAGACTATGCTTACACAGAACGGTGCAAGTTTGTCCCAGGGGCAAAGACAGTTGATTTCCATTGCGCGTGCGGCTGTGGCAGACCCGCCCGTTATGATTTTAGATGAAGCTACTTCATCTATAGACACTAGGACAGAAGCACTTGTCCAGCAGGGGATGGATAACCTGATGAAGGGAAGGACTGTATTTGTAATTGCGCACAGATTATCAACAGTCAGAAATTCGGATGCAATTATGGTGCTGGATATGGGGCGTGTGATTGAACGGGGAACCCATGACGAGCTAATCAGTAAGCAAGGCGTATACTACAGACTCTACACAGGAGCCTTTGAACTAGAATGATATCTATAGAACCAAATATATAAAGAAAGGGGAACACGCAAATCTTGTGTGATTCCCCTGTTTTTTCAGACTCATAACCAGACCCACTCTCATCCAAAAAACTGCCCACATTATGTGCAAAAAAACCTGCCATGTTATGTTTCATTTCTGAAATGGTACTTTCTAATTCTCCCATATAGCCTTCCAGTTTAGAACCGGTAAAATGGGTGTTTAAATGATCTCTGGCGGTCACATAAGCAGCTGCCAGTGAACGGAGGTTTTCTTCCAGGTCATCTCCATACTCATTAAAATCAATGGCAAACTGGAACCTGAATATATCCCAGCACTTTACGTCCTCCTGGTTTATTTGGTCAATAAAATTCTCTGATATTTGGGATGCATCAGTAATGGGGGCATATTGCTGGTATGTATCAAAAATGGAAATTGGATTCTCCTGGCGGTATTTATATAAAAGTGCATCTTCTTTTGTGATTTCCTTATTGCCGCCATAGATAGAATCTATAATAACAGAATCTGTGCTTGAAGGAGTAAAACCAGCAGCCGAGGAATCTGGAGAATCATTTTTGACCACCGGAATGCTGTTTTTATATTCAATATTTGCCAGGCTTCCTGCAGGCCCTGCTGTTTTAGAAGCCAGGTTATTCTTATATCCTATACCCTGCTGATAGTTATATATTCTCATCTCGTTTCCCCACTTTCTGCTGCATTAAAATGATTCTTACTTTTATAATATATCGGCATGTAACAGGGGGGGGATAAGAACGAAATAAGAACGAATAGAATCTGCTATATTGGAATTCATGTCAGGCGGAGATAATCCAGCATGGAAAAGACCCCTTCTGATGATATTTTGTGCAGTAATTGGATTAAGCTTTTTTCTGAGATATTTTTTTTATTCTGAAGCCATATCCTGATGACACCCATGACAGCGGAGAGTTGATATTCAATAATGTATTCCCAATAGATATCAATTTTGTCTTCTGCCATATTGAGTAAGGGTAGTATGGCTGTCTTTATTTTATCTTCCAGCACATACTGGTGACGCTGCCAAAGCAGCGCTTCGATATATTTATCATTCATCTGAAAAAGCCGGAAAAAAAGCTGCATTACGGCATCTGTTTTTAAGGCTGAAGAAAAGTTGCCAAACTTAATTATGGCATTTCTTGATGGCTCCAGCATCCTGTTTACTGCTTTATCAAGTAAATCATAGATATCCTTAAAATGCGCATAAAAAGTGGTACGATTATAACCGGCTAGTTCGCATAGCTCTCGAATAGAAATTTTTTCTATTTTTTTTGCTGTGTACAGTATCCAAAAGGCTGCTATAAAATCTGATTGTGTGTCCGAACCCTTCATATCATTCACCTCTTTCTGGATTATACGCCAAACCCGACAATTTGTATAGAATTGTTGATTGAATTCTATGGCTGTGAATTTTAGAATTAGTTGATGAAACAACAAATAAGGAGCGTGGATTATTTTGGATGTGATTAGTATCAGTCATTTGACAAAAGATTATGGGGGAAATAAAGGTGTATTTGACATTTCATTAAAAATAAGAGAAGGTGAAGTCTATGGATATCTTGGGTCCAACGGGGCGGGAAAGTCTACTACTATGCGGCACTTAATGGGATTTTCTAAATCTCAGTCAGGAAAAGTGGAGATCTTCGGGTTTGATTGCTGGAAACAACAAAAAGATATCCAGAAGAGGGTAGGATATTTGCCCGGGGAAATATCCTTTCCAGAGGATATGACAGGTTTAGAATATCTGAAATTGACTGCAAAGATGAGAAAAATGAGCAGTCTCTCGTATGCCCAGGAATTATTAGATTATTTTGAGATTAACCCCAATATCGGGATCAGACGAATGTCTAAAGGAATGAAACAAAAAATAGGTATTGTCTCGGCCTTCATGCATAACCCGGATGTTTTATTGTTGGATGAGCCATCCAGTGGATTGGATCCCCTTATGCAGAACTGCTTCATTGAGCTGATTGAGAAGGTGAAAGCAGAAGGTAAAACAGTGATCCTTTCATCTCATATCTTTGAGGAAGTGGAAAAGACCTGTGACAGAATTGGGATGATACGCAATGGGAAGTTGATTAAAGAAGTGACAATAGAAGAACTTCGTCATTCTCAACTAAAAACCTATAAGATAGAGTTTGAAGATATAGAACCCTTACGTATCTTAAAATCAATTTTTCCTCAGATGGAATGTAAAGAAGATAAAAAGCAAGTGGTTATATCTATTCATGACAGGAAATTAACCATCTGATCAAAGAACTGGCAAAATATAAAATTTACTTTCTCAAGGAGGAAAAGCATACACTGGAAGAATATTTTATGCAATTCTATGGAGGCGATGATTATGTTTAGTATTCCTTATTTTATACAAACAGTTAAATCAAATGTTAAATTTCTTTTTGTATTTACTCTTGTATTAAGCTTTTTTTTGGTAGTTATGAGTTACGTTTTTACTCCACAGGCCATGGATAGCCTGCATTCTGCTACTCAGGGGACGGTAGTTTCCAATGTTTTTTCCGGCAATGGGACATTGATTGGCTTTATGTCTAATTCTTTTTACGCCCTGATGGCCATTGTTTTTCCTATGGTATACTCCATAATGGTAGGCAATAGAATGATAGCTGAAAAAATAGACAAAGGGAGTATGGTTGGTTTTTTATCTACACCAACTACACGTACACAGATTTCAGTGACAAGTGCAGTATATTTTGCAGTTTCTCTGGCTGTCATGTGGGGAGTAGTTTCTGGCGTAGGAATTATTGCTGCGGATGCTTTCCAGCCTGATGCATTGGATGTGGATATATTTCTGATGTTAAATGTTGGGGCATGTCTTTACCATCTGGTGATAAGCGGAATTTGTTTTTGTTCTTCATGTATATGTAACAGTTCTAAGAATTCGTTGACTTTTGGTGCGGGAATACCTTTGTTTTTCTTTGTCGTAAGCATGCTGCTGAAGCTGTCGGGGGATTTGGATTTTTTAAAATATGTTACATTAAATACTTTATTCGATACCCAGGGGATTTTATCAGGGAGTGGTTATATATGGAAATTTATTTTAATGGGGACTACTGCAGTCATCCTCTATATTGTAGGGATTGTCTGGTTCAGAAGAAAAGATCTGCCTTTGTGATGTAATGGGAGTTTTTTGATAACTTTTACTTAGAATGTTACAATTTTGTTGCCTATTTTAACCAGGTACAAATCTTCTTTTTAGATGATTGAATATAATATGGCTTTAAAATGACTAAAAGTCAATATATGAAAAAGAAATATTGACTTCCGGTCACTATAAAACTATAATCAAAGAAAAGTACACATGGCAGATAAGAGGGGGCACGGCTTACGGACAGATTGAAATGCCATTTATGCGGGCAGATGTTATCCTCTGGGAGGGCGGATAAGGTGGCTGGCCTTTGGCTGCCGGAAGTAGGAAAGAGTGAAACAGACATGGGAAAAGTCGATGAAAATAAACAGCAGAAATTAGAAGCGATGTATAAAAGCGCATATAATTTGTTTCTTGCCCAGGGAATTGCAGGGACATCTATTGACGATATTGTACAAACAGCAGGAGTTGCAAAAGGGACATTTTATCTTTACTTTAAAGATAAATATGAAATCAGAGACAGGCTTATAGCCAGAACTGCGGGGGATTTATTTATGAGGGCATACGATGAGCTGGAAAAAGCAAATATCCTTCCCTTTGAAGATAAAATTATTTTTATCGTAGATTACGTTCTGGATGAGATGGCCAGAAATAAAGCCGTACTTAGATTTATATCTAAGAACCTAAGCTGGGGGATATTCAGAAAAGCCCTCAAGAAAAATGAAAATGACACAGACGTTGTGGCAATCTTCCAGGAATTAGGAGAGGCCAATCCCTCCGTAAAACTAAAGGCCCCAGAAACCATGCTTTTTATGATCATAGAACTGGCAAGTTCCACATCTTACAGCACAATACTGGAGAACGACCCTATTAGCTATGAAGAACTAAAACCGTACTTAAATAGAAGTATCCGGGCCATTATACGTAATCATATAGAAAGTTAGGTACAGGTCTGAAGTGAATTTAGGACGTAGCCTTTTTAAAAAGGCTACGTCCTAAATATTTAACTGACAGTTCCAGAAAGCTGTGATATGATTATAAAATATAGATTTTGTGTTTGTGGAGGGTATTATATGACAAAAGAGAAGCTGGCTTTGGAGATTATCGAGCGTCTGAAAGGGGAGTACCCGGATGCGGGCTGTACTCTGGATTATGACCAGGCGTGGAAACTGCTGGTGGGCGTCCGCCTGGCTGCCCAGTGTACGGATGCCAGGGTGAATGTGGTAGTGGAGGATTTGTATGCAGAATATCCCGATGTGGATGCCCTGGCAGAGGCAGACGTGGAGGATATTGAGCGGATTGTAAGGCCTTGTGGGTTGGGGAAGAGCAAGGCACGGGATATCAGCGCCTGTATGAAAATATTGCGGGATGAATATAATGGGAAGATACCAAAAGACTTTGATTCACTTTTAAAGCTTCCGGGAGTGGGGCGTAAAAGTGCCAATCTGATCATGGGTGATGTTTTCGGGGAACCGGCTATTGTGACAGACACACATTGTATCCGGCTGGTGAACCGGATGGGGTTAGTAGATGGAGTGAAGGATCCCAAAAAGGTGGAAATGGCCCTGTGGAAAATTATCCCCCCAAAGGAAGGCAGTGATTTCTGCCACCGTTTAGTATATCATGGGAGGGATGTGTGTACGGCCCGGACAAAACCATTCTGTGATAAATGCTGCGTTGCCGATATCTGTGGCAAGAATGGGGTGGAATAGGATGGGCGCCAAAACTGTACTGCCTTCCTGCGGCGTGACAGAAAGAGCAGTGCCGGATTTCAGCCTTGCCCAGATATGTGATTCGGGCCAGTGCTTTCGGATGGCACAGAAGGACAGCAGTACATATACGGTGACAGCAGGGGACAGATACCTGGAAATCACACAGGAAGGCGTAAAGTGTACTTTTCATTGCCCGGAAGATGAATTTGACTGTTTCTGGAAGCACTATTTTGATTTGGACAGGGATTATAAGGAATATAAAGAAAGAATCAGTTCCCGGGATACATATCTGAGCCAGGCGGCGCAATTTGGAGAAGGGATACGTATTTTAAATCAGGACTTATGGGAAATGACGGTGTCCTTCTTGATATCACAGCAGAATCATATTGCCAGGATCCGCAGATGCATACAGAATATCAGTGAAAAATATGGAGAGAAGAAGCAGGTGCCTGACGGAACTGTGTATTATGCATTCCCCAGTGCGGAGGTGCTGGCAGGCCTCTCCGAGGATGGGTTAAAGGATTGTAATTTAGGTTATCGGAGTAAATATGTTGTGAGGACTGCCCGAAGTGTTGCAAACGGAGATGTCCTCCTAGGAGACATACAGAAAATGCCTTACAGGGAAGCTAGGGAAGAATTGTTAAAGCTGTTTGGCGTAGGGGAAAAAGTGGCGGATTGTATCTGCCTGTTCGCCCTGCACCATCTGGAAGCCTTTCCTGTAGATACACATATCAGCCAGGCGCTGAAGGCCCATTATCCCAAAGGGTTTCCCTCCAGGCGGTATAAAGGGATGCAAGGCGTGATGCAGCAGTATATTTTTTATTATGAACTGAAAGGGAAAAAAGAGGTGCAGATACCCCAGGGTTAATATAATGCGGCAGTCCTGCTAAAAGAGATTACAGCCAGGACTGCCGTATAAAAGGGAGCTCCTTTAAAAGGGAACTACAGAATTTTGAAGAAAGGGGCCAGTCTGCATATATTAGATTCCCTCATCGAACAAGAGGGCGCCGTCTGTGGCGATGACTTTCTGATACCAGTAGAAACTATCCTTTTTATAGCGGTTGAGGGTGCCCCCCTCCTCCTCTTCCCGGTCTACATACACAAAACCATAACGTTTCTGATATCCGTTCAGCCAGCTCAAAAGATCTGTAAAAGACCATGTACAGTAAGCCAACACATCACAGCCTTCTTCGATTGCTTTTCCAAGCTCTTTTAAATGTTCTTCCAAATATGAGATACGGTAGCTGTCATGGATGGAATTGTCCTCCTCCTTATGGTCAAAGGCCCCCAGCCCATTTTCTGATATAATGACTGGCAATCCATAACGGCTTGTGATTTCACGGCAGCAATAGCGCAGGCCTGTGGGATCGATGCTCCAGTCCCAGTCAGTGGTAAGCAGATAGGGATTTGCAGGATTTTTATAAATACCCGGGATGCCCAGTTCCTCTGCGGATCCCTTGACTCCTGTAGTGTTCATCGTCCCATAGGGAGTTGCTCCATCCATAGTATTATATTCACATACACAGCTCTGGTAATAGTTTACACCCATAAAGGTGACTTGCTGTGCAGCTTGCCTGAGGACTGTTTCGTCTTCTGGCCGGAGCTGGGGGGCCCATCCTTTCTTTTTCAGGTATGCCATGGCGGCCCTGGGGTATCTGCCATAGGCATATACGTCCATCCACCAGAAATTCTTAAGGTCATCGTAATCACACTTGGACATTGCGTTCTTAGGACGGCAGTCCAGGGAATAGGAAGGCACATAGGCAAAGCTGGCTCCGATTTCCCCGGTTCCGCCCATCTGGCGGTAGGCGAGGACTGCCTTTGCGTGGGCCATAAATGCATGGTGGTTTACCTGGTAAAATGTCTTTTGGTCATCAAATTTGCCTGGAGGATGCTGGGCCGTGAGCCATCCCAGAGAGGTGAAAATATTCTGTTCATTTAACGTAATCCAATATTTTACCTTGTCTTTGAATTCTGCAAAAAGTGTCTTAGCATAAGTCACATAATCTTCAATGATTTCTGGACTTTCCCATCCCCCATATGTGTCTGCCAGGGCCTGGGGGAGATCCCAGTGGAAGATTGTAACCATGGGTTCAATATTGTATTTCAGGCATTCGTCAATAATATTATGATAGAAGGAGAGTCCAGCTTCGTTCACCTCACCGCGCCCGCTGGGGTAGATACGGGCCCAGGAGACAGAAAAACGGTAAGTTTTAAGTCCCATTTCTGCCATCAGGGCGATATCTTCCTTGTATCTATGGTAATGGTCTACTGCCACGTCTCCTGTAGTGGCCTTGTAGGTTTTTCCCGGGATCCTTACAAAATTGTCCCAATTGGTAATACCTTTACCATCTTCTCTCCAACCTCCTTCAATTTGATAGGCGGCAGAGGCGCTACCCCAGAGAAAATTTTTTGGAAATCCTGTTACGTTCATTTCTTCCATAAGAAAATACTCCTTTACTTTACTTGTTTTTTATTCCAGCCGGCAGCGGGCCGAAGGGACATGCTTACACGTCCACCTGGCGGCTGCCCTGGAGGGCCAATACCCCGATGCCTGCATCGCTGCTGGTTTGGCGCTCCGTATGTCTGCATGGGGTATTGGACTTGCCATAGGGTGAGTTTGTCTTATACCAGGCCGGACTTGCCAGGCAGGGTATCTTTTGCTTTGCAGGCTGTTTCTTCAGTTACCGGATGCGCAGAAGCGTGTCGCCCATCTTTACGGAATCTGATTCAATAGCGCGTACATCAGCATATTTATCGGAATTTGATACAATGACAGGTGTGGTAATGTCATAACCAGCTTCTTGTATTTCCGGGGCATCGAATTCCAGGATGATTTCCCCTTTTTTGACCTTGTCTCCGGTGGCTTTCCTGGGAGTAAAATATTTTCCTTCCAGATTTACTGTGTCCATGCCCACATGTATCAGCAGCTCAACGCCAGACTCGCTGGTCAGTCCCACTGCGTGGCCTGTTTCAAACATGACATCGACAGTGCCGTCAAAGGGGGATTGGATGATACCCTTTGAGGGGACAACGGCGGCTCCCTTTCCCAGAATACCCTGGGCAAAAGTAGCATCCTTTACATGGGAGAGTGGGATGCATTTTCCCTCCGCCGGACTGGAGACAATGATTTCTTCACCTTTTGGGAGGGGGGCAGGAGATGCTGTATTCACAGAGGAGGGCAGGCTGGTATCGCCTTCGTCCTCTTCTTCATCCTTAATATCCTCGAATCCTATGATGAGTGTGGCGGCAAATGTAACTACAACAGTGAGCAGGATGGTCAGGGCGGCTATCAGCAGGCTGGAGGGACGCCCTTCTTCTACATATTGTACAATTGTGACAATGGCAGGAGTTGCGATACCAAAACATTTCATTTGGAAGAATCCTCCAAAAAGGCCTCCGGCAGCAGCTCCGATGCAGGCTCCCAGCATAGGGCGTTTCAGCCGCAGGGTAACGCCGTAAAGGGCTGGCTCTGTGATGCCCGCGAAAAGGGCGGAAAATGCTGAGGAGCCGGCAATCTGCTTAAAGTCTTTATTTTTACTTCTTATAGAAACGGCAAGTGATGCAGCTCCCTGGGCCATATTGGAGCAGAGTTCTCCGATACATATAAAATTTTCGTACCCGGTAGTGGCGATCATCCCAAGTTTAATTGGAGTGAAGGCATGGTGCATTCCTGCCATGACAACGAAAGGATATACTCCTGCCACAATGCCGATGGCAATAAAACCCAGTTTGTCATGGATGGCATATACCACATCAGACAGGACATTTCCGCAGATAGCGCCCAGGGGACCTAGGACAATCAGCGCAATCGGTGCTTCGATCAATACAACGACCATAGGTTTGAGGAAGTTTTTCGTCACGACTGGGGTGATGCGGTCTGCCAGTTTCTCCACATAGCGCAGTGACCATACTGCCAGTATAATCGGGATTACTGAATATGAATAGGAGGCATATGATACAGGGATGATCCCTAAGAATTTCACAGTTTCCCCCGCTTCGTGTGCTGTATCCATTAAGCTGATAAAATTAGGGTGGAGCATGATCAGCGCAATACTTGCAGCATAATAGGTATTTGTGCCAAATTTTTTCGATGCTGAGATAGCGATTAGGACAGGCATAAAGAAAAATGCGCCGTCCCCCATGACGCTGAGCAGGTTATAGGTATTTCCTTCTGAACTCAGGATACCGAGCATAGGGAGTAGTGTGAGCAGGACTTTAATCATGGCTGCGCCGATTATTGCCGGAATTACAGGTGCCATGATACCAGAAATTGTGTCCATCAGCATGGAAAATGGGTTTTGCTTTTCCTTCGGCTTTGCCGCCTTGGCCGGTGTTTCACTGGAAAAATTACCGAGTTTGTTGAGCTCCGCAAAGACCATGCCTACATCGTTTCCAATGATTATCTGGTACTGGCCAGCCTTTTTCATGATGCCCATGACACCTTTTGTCTTTTTTACAGCCTCATCGTCAGCGAGGGATTCATCCTTTAGTGTAAACCTCAGCCTTGTCATACAATGGACAAGACTGATTACATTGTCCCTGCCGCCAATGCGCTGCAGGATTTTTTTAGCTGTGCTTTCGTAATCCATTCCTTTTACCTCTCATTAAATAATATTGATGATGTCAGGGCCAAAAGGTCTTTTGCCCCCAGTATCATATTGATATAAAGAAGACCTGGCTGTACAGGCATACGATTCCCGGGATCGATGCCGTATCAGCCAGGTCTTGCTTAACTAAATAATAACAAACCTGTGAACAATAGTTATTGTTCATCCAGTATTCTTTTTACGTGAATCAGAAGATAAAGTTCTTCATCTATGGTCAGTCTGTATCCGTATTGTTTTTCAATAAAATCCGCTGTTTTTTTAACGCCGCTGTATGCAAAGTTATTTTGTGATACTAGCAGGTGGTAGATTTCCGCCATACTGTCCCCGTAAGCGGTATTGCTAAAAACTCTGGAGGCAAAAAACTTCAGGTGGGTCAGAAATCTTTCGTAAGAGAGAGAACCTTCATCGAAATCAATTTTAAAATGCATCCTCATAATCTGCAGGATGGCAGTAATTAACTCGGTTATTTTTTCAATATCTGCATCTTCACCAGACTCCAGCTCTGAAGAAACAATGTGCATAGCGATAAAGGCTGCTTCATCATCCCCTAGGCTGATACCTGTCTGTCCATGGATCCACTGGATTGCCTGAAGGCCGGCGGCATATTCCATAGGATAGAACTTGCGTATTTCGAGCTTCATCATATTCTTAAGGCTGACGCCTGCCTTGGAGCGCTCTACGGCAGAATTAATATGGTCCGTGAGGGTGACATACAGGGTATCGCGGATCTGCAGATTATATTTTGACCTTGCTGTCTCTATAGTCCGGGCCGCTATGTCTAAGAATTCTTCCGAAATTTCACGGACAACGGCCTGCAGCCTCCGGCTGTCCTCTGGATTTTCCAGATAGTAAGTTTTATCCACCAAAGAGGGATCCAGATGTTCCCCTTTCTTTTTCTTAAAGCCTATTCCCGCTCCGGTGATGATAAGCTCTCTGCCAAGGTCATCTGCAGATACTACCGCATTTGTATTTAGAACTCTTACAATTTTCAATTTACCGCCTCCCCCGCTGCAGTCTGCCAGAGCTTTTATCCTGACGGGATACTGTGAAACCCCGTTAGATAAAAAAACTGCCCATAATACAAACCAAATGTATTATGAACAGTCTTGCTTACCCCAACGTAATAACAAACTTCTTATGGAATTTATATTATCAGCATTATGCCTGTTTGTCTAGAGTAAAGATGGATTTCGGCGATTGGGATAATTTATAAAAGGTGTTTTTGTGCAATATGTATAAGAATGAGAATGAGGGCAGAGACTTTCCGGCTGCAGGATGCATCGGAAAGATGAGAATATTAGAACCGTCAGAACCATCTATAAGCTGAAAATACTTGACTTTCCCCCTTTTCCTATGGTACAATGCCTTAGCGAATGGAAGTAGGTCTTTTTTTTATGCCTAAAATTAGATGGCTTCGCAACCATCATGTAACACGTAGTGAATAAGGAAAAAGCGAGGTGGAAGTTGTGCGCACAAGAATCACATTGGAATGTACAGAATGCAAGCATCGTAATTACAACATGACCAAGGATAAGAAAGCTCATCCTGACCGCATGGAGACTAAGAAGTATTGTAAGTTCTGTAAATCACACACACTGCACAAGGAAACGAAATAGTCGTTTGGAAGGAAGTGGATGTTATGAGTGAGAATACAGCTAAAACTCAGAAGAAGAGCTGGCTTAAGGGACTTCAGGCAGAGTTTAAGAAGATCTCATGGGCAGACAGGAAAACACTTGTAAAACAGACAACGGCAGTTGTGACAGTATCTATACTTCTGGGGGCACTGATTTCGGTGATTGACGCGCTTCTGAAGTATGGAATTGACCTGTTGGTGAAGTAATCAGCCGCAGCAGAAAGGTGATTTTATGTCAGAGGCAAAATGGTATGTAGTTCATACCTATTCCGGGTATGAAAATAAAGTAAAAGCTAATATTGATAAGACAATTGAGAATCGTCATTTGGAGGATCAGATTCTGGAAGTCAGGGTTCCTATGCAGGAAGTGGTTGAGCTAAAGAATGGCGTCCAGAAAGCGAGCCAGAAAAAGATGTTCCCGGGATATGTCATGATCCATATGCTTATGAATGATGACACATGGTATGTAGTCAGAAACACCAGAGGAGTGACAGGATTTGTAGGCCCCGGATCTAAACCGGTCCCACTTGAGGAAGACGAGATGAATGCACTTGGAATTAAGCAGGAGAATATGATAGTCGACTTTAAAGTGGGCGATGTCGTGACCGTGCTAAGCGGAGCATGGGAGGGGACTGTGGGAGCTATTCAGTCAATGAACGAGCAGAAACAGAGCCTGTCTATTAATGTAGAGCTGTTTGGCCGCGAGACACCGGTTGAACTTGGTTTCTCAGAAGTAAAAAAGATGGATTAAAACAGTGGGAGGGATTTTCTGTCCCGCCAATACCACAAGGAGGTAATTAAAAATGGCAAAAAAAGTAGAAGGTTATATTAAATTACAGATTCCAGCTGGCAAAGCGACTCCGGCACCACCGGTAGGCCCTGCACTTGGACAGCACGGCGTGAATATCGTTGAATTCACAAAGCAGTTTAATGCAAGGACAGCTGACCAGGGAGATCTGATTATTCCTGTTGTTATTACCGTTTATAATGACAGAAGCTTCAGTTTCGTGACAAAGACACCGCCGGCAGCAGTTTTGATTAAGAAAGCATGTAACATCAAATCAGGCTCAGGTGTGCCTAATAAGAATAAAGTGGCTACAATTACAAAGGCTCAGTTAGAAGAAATTGCTAAAACAAAAATGCCTGACTTAAATGCTGCAACAGTAGAAGCAGCTGTCAGCATGATTGCGGGCACATGCCGTTCCATGGGCGTATCTATAGAAGAGTAGCAGATATTTGACGAAATTGAAAACAGTGGGAGGGGCAGAATCCCGCCAATACCACAAGGAGGTTATTTGAAATGAAACGAGGAAAAAAATATATTGAAGCTGCAAAACTTATCGATAGAAGTAATCTGTACGAAAAGGCAGAAGCAGTTGCATTAGTAAAGAAATCAGCAGTAGCAAAGTTTGACGAGACGATTGAAGCTCATATCAGAACAGGCTGTGACGGACGTCACGCTGACCAGCAGATCCGCGGCGCAGTAGTTTTGCCCCACGGAACAGGCAAAAAGGTTCGTATCCTTGTATTTGCTAAGGACGCCAAGGCAGAAGAAGCCAAGGCGGCAGGCGCAGATTATGTAGGAGGGGACGAACTGATTCCCAAGATTCAAAATGAAGGATGGCTTGAATTTGATGTTGTTGTTGCCACACCGGACATGATGGGCGTTGTGGGACGGCTTGGCCGCGTGCTCGGGCCAAAAGGCCTGATGCCCAACCCGAAAGCTGGGACAGTTACAATGGATGTGACAAAAGCTGTCAATGACATTAAGGCTGGTAAGATTGAGTATAGATTGGATAAGACAAACATCATCCATGTGCCGATTGGTAAAGCTTCCTTTACCGAAGAACAGTTAGCGGACAACTTCCAGACGCTTATCGATGCAATCATCAAGGCGAGGCCGGCGGCTGTAAAAGGTCAGTATCTCAGAAGTGTTGCACTGACATCTACAATGGGGCCCAGCGTGAAAATCAATCCATTGAAGCTTGTTTAGGAAAAATTTGATGATAGGTATAAGATAAATAAAGAGATCCCTGCCAGACCTTATAGAGGTGCGGCAGGGATTTCATGTATCAACTGAGGTCTGCTTTGAGCACAGTCCCCGAAGGTTTCAGTAAAGTGATTTCCTAAAACAGATACTGTATAGTGAATAATGCCCAAAGGCTGTTACCCGGTTCAGGCGTTTAAAGACGGGAGGATTCCTTTCGGCAAAGGGCAAAATTTTGATTGACAAATCAATATAAACGTGATAACCTATTATAGCAATTGACTGCCGAAGACAGCAGGTGCCGAGAGGCATAAGTTGGTAACGCCTGCCGAGGAAGATTTCAGTTCATTATATGAACCGTAACCTCTGTGTCTTTGGATACAGAGGTTTTTATATTGGATTTTGGCAGTACACGCACAAATAAAATAAGGAGGTGTACCAGAACGTGGCAAAAGTTGAATTAAAACAACCAATCGTACAGGCAATCTCAGAAGAGATCAAAGATGCCCAGTCAGTAGTTCTTGTTGATTACCGCGGCTTAACGGTAGCGCAGGATACAGAGCTCCGTAAGCAGCTCAGAGAAGCAGGGATCGTTTATAAAGTTTACAAGAACACAATGATGAAGAGAGCCTTTGAGGGAACTGAATTTGAAGGACTTCAGGAATGCCTGGAAGGGCCAAGCGCCATTGCGATTTCAAAGGATGATGCAACAGCTCCGGCCAGGATTATCTGTAAGTTTGCAAAGACTGCAGACAAGCTTGAATTAAAAGGCGGTGTAGTTGAAGGCACTGTATATGATGTTGCAGGCTTGACAGAACTCTCCAAGATTCCTTCAAGGGAAGAGCTTCTCTCCAAATTGCTTGGAAGTATACAGTCACCAATTACCAACCTTGCACGTGTCCTTAACCAGATTGCAGAGCAGGGCGGCCCGTCAGCTTCTGAGGAGGTTTCAGCAGAGGCAGGCGCAGGAGAGGCTGCTGCTGAGGCGGCAGAGACATCCGCTGAATAGGGTTTGGCAGAAGGATTTAGGTAAGATTCCACAGTGGAACTAAACAAAAGGATATAAGATCCTGAAAATAATTAAAATGGAGGATATAAAAATGGCTAAATTGACAACAGCTGAAATGATTGAAGCAATCAAAGAATTATCAGTATTAGAATTAAATGAGTTAGTAAAAGCTTGTGAAGAAGAATTTGGTGTGTCTGCAGCAGCAGGCGTTGTAGTTGCAGCAGCAGCCGGAGACGGAGCAGGCGCAGCAGAAGAGAAGGATGAGTTTGACGTAGAATTAGTTGCAGCAGGCGCTTCTAAGGTTAAGGTAATTAAAGCTGTACGCGAGATCACAGGACTTGGCTTAAAGGAAGCTAAGGAGTTAGTTGACGGGGCTCCAAAGGTAGTTAAGGAAGCTGTTTCTAAGGCAGAGGCTGAGGAGATCAAGGCTAAACTGGAAGGCGAAGGGGCAGAAGTAAACCTGAAATAATTCTGGTATATTAGAATACTAGCTTTGTGTGAACTGCTTATAAAGAATTATATGCTGTCCGGCAGATAAAGAGATATCTGTCGGACAGCATTTTTGTTTTTGGTGTTCCTACAGTTCCCTGCCCTTATACAGGTTCCTGCCGGCGGGGGCCTTTTGGCAGGATAAGGCTGAAGTTGAGACTGCTATAAAAATATAGAGGTTCTATCTGGATAAGATGTATGATACAACTTTAGGGAGAGAAAACACAAATTACAAAAAATAAGGCTTAAGTTGTATGAACATTTGTTAAACACTCCATCTTGTATTCAGGTGAGATGTATTGTACAGTAGAGGGGAAAAGAGGCGGAGGCAATACACAGAGGAGGCTTCCATGACTGAGGAGCGGGTAAAATATAAAGAAATAGCAGAATGGATTATGGAAGAAGTGAATCAGGGGCATATCCGTACAGGGGAAAGAATTTATTCTGAAAATGAGCTGGTATCCATGTTCCGTGTCAGCAGGCAGACAGCACGTCATGCGGTGTCAGTTCTGGAGCGGCGGGGGATTGTGAAAAGGAGGCGCGGAAGCGGCACTTATGTGAGAGGGATTGAAAGACTGGGTGCGCCTTCCGGGGTTAGGACCATGCGCATTGCCGTTATGACAACTTATATAGATGAGTATATTTTTCCAAGTATGATCAAGGAAATAGAAAAGTGCCTGTCGGGTAAAGGGTATGCACTGCAGATTGCTTTTACTAATAATACAGTAGAAAAGGAACGTATGATTCTTAAAGGGTTTTTGAAAGGCGGCGAAGTGGACGGGATTATTGCGGAACCCACAAAGAGCGGCCTGCCTACGCCCAACTTGAATATTTACAGAGAATTGGCCAGTCAAGGAATTCCTGTGTTATTTATAAACAGCTATTATTCTGGGATTCAAGCAGTGCATGTGGGCATGGATGATTTTATGGCAGGGCGAATCGTCACAGAGCACCTGATCCAGTGCGGGCACAAAAAGATTGCAGGGATATTTAAAGGGGATGACGGCCAGGGACATAGAAGATATGCGGGATATGCAGATGCTCTGATGGCCAGGGACATCAAGGTGATAGGGGAGCGGATTGCCTGGGTTGATACCTGCCAGGTGAGAGAGATGGGGGAAGACGCCCCCCGTTATCTCAGGCGTATATTGGGATGTACGGCCTGCGTGTGTTACAATGACGAGGTGGCAAACAAGCTGGTTGGAATCTGCAAAGAAGGGGGAATCCGTATTCCAGAGGATTTGTCTATCGTTGGGATTGATAATTCTGATCTGGCCGGACGGTGTGAGATTCCCCTCACATCTGCACAGAATCCAGTTAAAAAGCTGGCATCGGCTGCCGCTTTTAAGATTCTGGAGATGCTGGAAAAAGGCGGGGACGTGGAGAGCGTTGAACTCCAGCCTAAATTGATTATCAGGAAATCGGTCAGATTGCTGGATGAATTAGAAGAGCTTGGAAGCAGGCTGTAATATTTTAGGCCATCAGGTACCCTAAAAAAATTTTAATAAAGGAGGAGCACAAATGTTAGAACAATTGAAGCGGGAGGTATACGAAGCAAACATGCTGCTTCCCAAATACGGACTGGTTACATTTACATGGGGGAATGTCAGTGGACTGGATAAGGAGTCGAATCTGTTTGTAATTAAACCCAGCGGCGTAGATTATGAGGCGCTTACCCCAGATGACATGGTAGTTGTGGATCTGGAGGGCAAGAAGGTGGAGGGGAAATATAACCCATCCTCCGACACAGCCACACATGTTGAATTATACAAAGCGTTTCCTGATATTGGAGGGATTGTACATACACATTCTTCCTGGGCCACCAGCTGGGCGCAGGCAGGGCGGGGGATCCCCTGCTACGGCACTACCCATGCAGACTACATGTATGGCGAAATACCATGCGTGAGAAATCTGACAAAGGCCGAGATTGATGAGGGATATGAGAAAAATACTGGTGTGCTTATAGTAGAACACTTTAAAAACCAGGACTATATTTCCATGCCTGCTGTTTTATGCAAAAACCATGGGCCTTTTACCTGGGGGAAGGATGCGGCCCAGGCCGTGCATAATGCGGTAGTTTTGGAGGAAGTGGCCAAAATGGCCTCCCGCTGTGAGATGATTCATCCGCATGTGCAGCCTGCGCCCCAGGAGCTGCAGGATAAGCACTATTATAGAAAACACGGGGCCAATGCCTATTATGGACAATAAAAGTCAGAATATTCTGAAAATGGAAGTCAAAGGGGACAGTCCCTTTTGCAAAAGGGACTGTCCCCTTTGACCCTATTACCAACAAGGAGGTACAAGCATGAAAATGAAGCAGTATAAATTCTGGTTTTGTACAGGTTCTCAGGACTTATACGGGGATGAGTGCCTTGCCCATGTCGCCGAGCATTCTAAGCGAATTGTGGAGGCGCTGAATGGGTCTGATTCTATTCCCTATGAGGTGGTGTGGAAACCTACATTAATTACCAACGAGCTGATCAGAAAGACGTTTAATGAAGCGAACATGGATGAGGATTGTGCAGGCGTCATAACATGGATGCACACTTTTTCACCTGCAAAGTCATGGATTCTGGGACTTCAGGAATACCGCAAGCCGCTGCTCCATCTGCACACACAGTTTAACCAGGAGATTCCCTACGATACTATTGACATGGATTTCATGAATGAGAATCAGTCTGCCCATGGTGACAGGGAGTATGGCCATATCTTCAGCCGCCTGGGAATGGAGCGGAAGGTCGTTGTGGGGTTCTGGGGCGACAAATCGGTGCAGGGCAAAATTGGATCTTGGATGCGCACTGGCGTGGGGGTTATTGAGAGCAGCCATGTACGTGTGATGCGTATAGCAGATAATATGAGAAATGTAGCCGTGACAGAGGGTGATAAAGTAGAGGCCCAGATTAAATTTGGATGGGAGATAGACGCCTACCCGGTAAATGAGATTGCAGAGGCCGTGGCAGGAGTCTCTCAGGGGGACATCAATACCCTTGTGGAAGAGTACTACCATAAATATGAGATCATAACCGAGGGGAGAGACGAGAAAGAGTTCAGGGAGCATGTGGCAGTACAGGCGGGGATCGAGCTTGGGTTTGAGAGATTCCTTACTGAAAAAAACTACCAGGCAATTGTGACCCATTTCGGGGACTTGGGAAGCCTGAAACAGCTTCCGGGACTGGCAATCCAACGGTTGATGGAAAAAGGATATGGCTTTGGCGGTGAGGGGGACTGGAAAACTGCCGCTATGGTACGTATAATGAAGATTATGACCGAGGGTATGAAGGATGCCAAAGGGACTTCTTTCATGGAGGATTATACTTATAACCTGGTACCGGGGAAAGAAGGGATTCTTCAGGCCCATATGTTGGAAGTATGCCCCACAATAGCAGACGGGCCTATCAGCATCAAAGAGCAGCCTTTGAGTATGGGCGACAGAGAGGATCCCGCACGTTTAGTGTTTACAGCAAAAGAAGGGCCGGCAGTGGCCACATCACTGATAGACTTAGGAGACAGATTCCGCCTGATTATAAATGACGTAAATTGTAAGAAAACAGAGAAGCCTATGCCTAAGCTGCCAGTGGCAACAGCATTCTGGACGCCGGAGCCTGATTTGGCCACAGGGGCCGAGGCATGGATCCTGGCAGGAGGCGCCCACCATACCGCGTTCTCCTATGACCTGACCTCTGAACAGATGGGAGACTGGGCGGCGGCCATGGGGATTGAGGCGGTATATATCGATAAGGACACGAAAATCCGCCAATTTAAAAATGAACTTTTATGGAATGAGGCGGTATTCAGAAAATAAAAGGTTAATATCACAAAAATCGACATATGTCAAGAGTTTTTTTAAAACATTCACAGGAAATATGTTGACAGAAAAAAGAGTTATGTGATATAGTAAAAAATGCGCTATTATGGAAAGGTATGCCATTATTTACTATCACATGGCTCTTTTCCAATTTACAGGAACTGATTGAAGGGCATCTCGCAGCCCGCCAAAAAATATATGAGGAGTGAAACGTCAATGGAGAAAAACAGAATTCGTCCCATCACAAACGGAAAAAGTTCACGCATGAGCTATTCCAGGCAAAAAGAAGTATTAGAGATGCCGAATCTTATTGAAGTCCAGAAAGACTCATACCAGTGGTTTCTGGATGAAGGACTGAAAGAGGTATTTGACGATATTTCCCCAATCTCTGATTTCAGCGGCCATCTGAGCCTGGAATTTGTTGATTTTACGCTTTGCGAGGATGACGTAAAGTACACAATTGAAGAGTGTAAAGAGCGTGATGCAACATACGCTGCACCTTTGAAGGTAAGGGTAAGGCTTTACAATAAGGACAACGATGAGATTAACGAGCATGAGATTTTCATGGGAGACCTTCCGCTTATGACGAAGACTGGTACCTTTGTAATCAATGGTGCTGAACGTGTTATCGTAAGCCAGCTGGTACGTTCACCTGGTATTTATTATGGAATTGCCCATGACAAGCTCGGAAAAGAACTTTATTCATCCACAGTCATTCCTAACCGGGGGGCATGGCTAGAATACGAAACAGACTCCAATGACGTTTTTTATGTACGTGTAGACAGAACAAGAAAAGTACCGATTACCGTTTTAATCCGTGCCCTTGGCATTGGGACAAATGCAGAAATCCTCGACCTGTTTGGGGAGGAACCTAAAATCCTTGCAAGCTTCGGCAAAGACGTGGCCGAAAATTATCAGGAAGGTTTATTAGAGCTGTATAAAAAGATAAGGCCAGGGGAACCGCTCGCTGTAGACAGTGCGGAGAGCCTGATTACAAGTATGTTTTTTGACCCCAGACGTTATGACCTGGCAAAAGTTGGACGTTATAAGTTCAATAAGAAGTTAGCTTTAAAGAACCGTATTAAAGGCCAGAGAGTGGCAGAGGATGTGGTTAGCCCGCTGACTGGTGAGGTAGTAGCGGAAAAGGGGACAGTGGTTACAAGGGAATTGGCTGACAAAATTCAGAATGCAGCGGTGCCCTACCTGTGGGTAGAGGGGGAAGAAGATTCCCGCAATATCAAGATCCTGTCCAATATGATGGTAGATTTACAGGCTGTGGTTGATATAGACCCGAAAGAGGTAGGTGTCACAGAGCAGGTATATTATCCCGTTCTGGAGGGATTGTTAGAGGAGACTGGCGGTGATATTGAGGAACTCAAACATGCCATCAGAAGGGACATCCATGATCTGATACCAAAGCACATTACGAAGGAAGATATACTTGCTTCTATTAATTATAATATTCATCTGGAATACCGGATGGGCAATGACGATGACATTGACCATTTGGGGAACAGACGTATCCGGGCAGTGGGAGAACTCTTGCAGAACCAGTATAGAATCGGCTTATCTAGGCTGGAGAGAGTTGTCAGGGAGAGAATGACAACCCAGGATCAGGAGGGGATTTCTCCTCAGTCACTGATCAATATTAAACCTGTGACCGCCGCAGTTAAGGAATTCTTTGGATCTTCACAGCTGTCCCAGTTTATGGATCAGAATAACCCGCTTGGTGAGCTGACCCATAAAAGACGTCTGTCTGCCCTGGGCCCTGGAGGTCTTTCCAGGGACCGTGCAGGTTTTGAAGTCCGTGACGTCCACTATTCCCATTATGGAAGAATGTGTCCTATTGAGACGCCTGAAGGGCCTAACATCGGTTTGATCAACTCTCTTGCCACTTATGCGAGAATCAATGAGTACGGTTTTGTGGAAGCACCGTACCGGAAGATAGACAAAACCAATCCGGACAATCCGATTGTCACAGATGAAGTTGTATATATGACCGCAGACGAAGAAGATAATTATCATGTTGCCCAGGCCAATGAACCTTTGGACGAGAACGGGCATTTCCTGCATAAGAATGTTTCAGGACGTTACCGGGAGGAAACTCAGGAATATGAGAGAAGCAAGTTTGACTATATGGACGTTTCTCCTAAGATGGTATTTTCCGTTGCCACAGCGCTGATCCCCTTCCTTGAGAATGACGACGCTAACCGTGCATTGATGGGATCTAACATGCAGCGTCAGGCAGTGCCCCTCCTCACAACGGAGGCCCCTGTAGTGGGCACCGGCATGGAGACAAAGGCGGCAGTTGACTCCGGGGTCTGCATGGTTGCCGACAGGGCAGGCGTGGTTGAGCGTTCCACATCCAAAGATATCACCATTAAGCATGAGGACGGGACAAGAAAGACTTATAAACTTACTAAGTTTTTGAGGAGTAACCAGAGCAACTGCTACAATCAGAGACCAATTGTAGATAAAGGCGAGAGGGTAGAGGAAGGACAAGTAATAGCTGACGGCCCCTCCACTTCAAGCGGGGAGATGGCTCTTGGCAAGAACCCTCTTATCGGTTTTATGACATGGGAAGGCTATAACTATGAGGATGCCGTTCTGCTCAGCGAGCGGCTGGTGCAGGACGATGTATATACGTCTGTGCATATCGAGGAATATGAGGCCGAAGCCAGAGATACTAAGTTAGGGCCTGAAGAAATCACAAGAGATATACCAGGCGTCGGAGATGATGCACTTAAAGATCTGGATGAAAGAGGGATCATCCGTATTGGAGCAGAGGTACGGGCAGGGGATATCCTAGTGGGCAAGGTGACGCCCAAAGGAGAGACAGAGCTAACTGCCGAGGAGCGGCTGCTGCGCGCCATTTTTGGCGAAAAGGCCCGTGAAGTAAGGGATACATCTCTGAAAGTCCCCCACGGTGAGTACGGTATTGTAGTGGATGCCAAAGTATTCACGAGGGAGAACGGGGATGAGCTGTCGCCAGGGGTGAACCAGGCGGTCCGTATTTATATTGCTCAAAAGAGAAAAATATCTGTTGGTGACAAGATGGCGGGACGCCATGGCAACAAGGGTGTTGTTTCCCGTGTACTGCCTGTGGAAGATATGCCTTATCTGCCTAACGGGCGTCCTCTGGATATTGTCCTTAACCCTCTGGGCGTGCCTTCACGTATGAACATCGGACAGGTGTTGGAGATCCATTTAAGCCTGGCCGCAAAGGCGCTTGGGTTTAATATCTCCACGCCGGTATTTGACGGCGCCAATGAGATGGATATTATGGACACTCTTGACTTGGCTAATGATTATGTAAATATGGAATGGGAAGACTTTGTGAAGAAACATGGAGATTCTTTGCTTCCAGAGGTGCTTGACTATCTGTCAGAAAACAGGGAACACAGGGCGCTTTGGAAAGGCGTGCCTCTTTCCCGGGACGGTAAGGTGCGTCTGCGTGACGGCCGTACAGGAGAGTTCTTTGACAGTCCTGTAACGATCGGGCACATGCACTATCTGAAGCTCCACCATCTGGTAGATGATAAGATCCATGCACGTTCTACCGGCCCATACTCATTGGTAACACAGCAGCCCCTGGGCGGTAAGGCGCAGTTTGGCGGACAGCGTTTCGGAGAGATGGAGGTATGGGCCCTGGAGGCTTATGGGGCGTCTTACACTTTACAGGAAATCCTGACTGTGAAGTCAGACGATGTTGTAGGGCGTGTGAAGACCTATGAGGCAATCATCAAGGGAGAAAATATCCCGGAACCTGGTATCCCGGAATCTTTCAAGGTACTCTTAAAAGAGCTGCAGTCCCTGGCTCTGGACGTACGTGTGCTGCGCGATGACAACACAGAGGTTGAGATTATGGAAACCGTCGATTACGGCGAGACAGACCTGCACTCTATTATTGAGGGCGACAGAAGATACCGCGATGAGAATGAGTCTTATGGGGATCATGGATTTACAGAGCAGGAATTCGTCGGGGAAGAATTGGAAAATGTGGAACCGGAGGAGGAAGATTTCGAGGAAGAGGGAATCGACTTTGAAGAATTTATGGATGACGAAGAATAGGAGGAGCCATTTATATGCCAACAAGTAGTAATGAACAACAATACCAACCATTAACTTTTGATGCAATTAAAATCGGGCTGGCTTCACCGGATAAAATTATGGACTGGTCGAGAGGTGAGGTTACGAAACCTGAGACCATCAATTATAGGACACTGAAACCAGAAAAGGACGGCCTTTTCTGTGAAAAAATCTTCGGACCAAGCAAGGATTGGGAATGCCACTGCGGAAAATATAAGAAAATCCGTTATAAAGGGGTAGTCTGCGACCGATGCGGCGTAGAGGTGACAAAGGCCTCTGTCCGCCGTGAGCGTATGGGGCATATTGCGCTGGCAGCGCCGGTTTCCCATATCTGGTATTTTAAAGGGATTCCCAGCCGTATGGGCCTGATCCTGGACATCTCCCCGAGGACGCTGGAAAGGGTATTGTATTTCGCCTCCTATATTGTATTGGATAAAGGGGAAACAGACTTACAGTACAAACAAGTACTCTCCGAGGCAGAATACCAGGAAGAGAAGGAAAAGTGGGGGTATGGAGCTTTTCGGGTAGGCATGGGGGCAGAGTCCATCCAGGAGCTCCTCCAGGCAATTGACCTGGAGAAAGAATATACGGAACTCCAGGCGGGCCTTGTAAATGCCACAGGCCAGAAGCGTGCCAGGATCGTAAAGCGCCTGGAAGTGGTGGAGGCATTCCGGGAATCGGGCAATAAGCCGGAGTGGATGATCCTCACAGCAATTCCCGTTATCCCGCCAGATCTGCGGCCGATGGTACAGCTGGACGGAGGACGTTTTGCGACTTCAGACTTGAATGACTTATACAGGAGAATTATTAACAGGAACAATCGCCTGAAGAGGCTGCTGGAACTGGGGGCGCCGGATATTATTGTGCGGAACGAGAAGCGTATGCTGCAGGAAGCGGTGGATGCCCTGATTGATAATGGCCGCCGTGGGCGTCCGGTTACAGGTCCGGGAAACAGAGCCTTGAAGTCTCTTTCTGATATGCTCAAAGGTAAATCAGGGCGTTTCCGCCAGAATCTTCTTGGGAAGCGTGTGGACTATTCAGGGCGCTCTGTTATTGTAGTAGGCCCTGAACTCAAGATTTATCAGTGTGGCCTTCCGAAAGAGATGGCCATTGAGCTGTTCAAGCCTTTTGTTATGAAAGAGCTTGTCGCCAATGGAACTGCACACAATATTAAAAATGCAAAGAAAATGGTAGAGCGGCTGCAGCCGGAGGTCTGGGATGTGCTGGAGGAAGTCATTAAAGAGCATCCGGTTATGCTTAACCGTGCCCCCACGCTGCACAGGTTGGGTATCCAGGCGTTTGAGCCAATTCTCGTGGAGGGTAAGGCGATTAAGCTTCATCCCCTTGTTTGTACTGCCTACAACGCAGACTTTGACGGAGACCAGATGGCGGTCCATGTGCCGCTGTCAGTAGAGGCACAGGCAGAATGCCGTTTCCTTCTGCTCTCCCCGAATAACCTTCTGAAGCCGTCAGATGGAGGGCCTGTTGCGGTGCCGTCACAGGATATGGTTCTTGGTATCTACTACCTGACTCAGGAGAGGCCAGGCGCCAAGGGAGAAGGGATGTTCTTTAAAAATGTGAATGAGGTTATCTTGGCTTATGAGAATGGATATATTACACTGCATTCCAAGGTTAAAGTGCGTATCTCTAAGACAATGCCTGATGGGTCTGTAAAATCTGGCATAATTGAAGCTACCCTGGGAAGGCTCCTCTTTAATGAAATCATCCCCCAGGATCTGGGATTTGTAGACCGTGAGGCAGAAGGGAATGAGCTCTTACTGGAGGTGGACTTCCATGTAGGGAAAAAACAGCTAAAACAAATTTTAGAGAAGGTAATCAATACACATGGTGCGACCCAGACAGCAGAGGTGCTGGATGATGTAAAGGCAATCGGGTATAAATATTCAACCAGGGCGGCCATGACAGTATCCATTTCCGATATGACAGTACCCCCTGAAAAGCCGCAGATGATTGAAACTGCCCAGAATACAGTGGATAAAATTACAAAGAACTATAAACGTGGCCTTATCACAGAAGAAGAGAGATACAAAGAGGTTGTGGAGACCTGGAAGGCCACAGATGATAAATTGACAGAGGCATTGCTTTCTGGCCTGGATAAGTATAATAACATCTTTATGATGGCAGATTCAGGCGCCCGTGGTTCTGACAAGCAGATTAAGCAGCTTGCAGGTATGCGCGGATTGATGGCAGATACGACAGGACGTACGATCGAGCTTCCTATTAAGTCTAACTTCCGTGAAGGGTTAGACGTACTGGAGTATTTCATGTCTGCACATGGAGCCCGTAAAGGTCTGTCTGACACAGCTCTTCGTACAGCCGATTCTGGATACCTTACCAGACGACTGGTTGACGTTTCCCAGGAATTAATTATCCATGACAGTGACTGCATGGAGGAGGGAAAAGAAATACCAGGCATGTATGTAAAGGCTTTTATGGATGGCAATGAGGAGATTGAGAGCCTCCAGGAGCGTATAACGGGCCGTTTTTCCTGTGAAGATATTAAAGACAAAGACGGCAATGTGATTGTGAAAGCAAATCACATGATCACGCCAAGGCGGGCAGAAAAAGTCATGAAGAATGGTGTGGATGAGAATGGAAATACACTGGAGAAAGTAAAAATCCGCACTATCCTCACATGTAAATGCAAGAACGGCGTATGCTCTAAGTGCTATGGGGCGAACATGGCTACAGGCGAGGCAGTACAGGTGGGAGAGGCCGTCGGTATTATTGCAGCTCAGTCTATCGGAGAGCCAGGCACACAGCTGACCATGCGTACTTTCCATACGGGCGGTGTTGCCGGTGATGATATTACCCAAGGTCTTCCCCGTGTGGAGGAGCTTTTTGAGGCAAGAAAGCCGAAAGGACTTGCGATTATTACGGAGTTTGCAGGAACTGCCACCATCAGCGATACAAAGAAAAAGCGCGAGATTATTGTGACAAACGATAAGACAGGTGAGTCAAAGGCATACCTTATACCATATGGTTCCCGCATTAAGGTGCAGGACGGAGCAGAGCTGGAGGCCGGCGACGAGCTGACAGAGGGTAGTGTAAACCCACATGATATCCTGAAGATCAAGGGACTGCGGGCAGTGCAGGACTATATGATTCAGGAAGTACAGCGTGTATACCGCCTGCAGGGCGTTGAGATCAATGATAAGCACATAGAGGTGATCGTGCGCCAGATGCTGAAGAAAATCCGTATCGAAGAGAAGGGAGATTCTGAATTCCTTCCAGGCACTATGGCAGATGTACTTGAATTTAACGAGGTGAATGAGCAGCTCGAGGCAGAGGGAAAGGATCCCGCAGCAGGTGAGCAGATTATGCTGGGTATCACAAAGGCGTCTCTTGCAACAGATTCCTTCCTGTCAGCGGCTTCCTTCCAGGAAACAACGAAGGTCTTGACAGAAGCGGCTATTAAAGGGAAAGTAGACCATCTGATAGGCCTGAAGGAAAATGTTATTATCGGTAAACATATTCCTGCAGGTACAGGTATGAGAAAGTACAGAGATGTAAAGCTAAGTACAGAATTGAGCCTGGACGATGAGATTGACTTTGAAGAGGATATGGATCTGAGTGAAGATTTAATATTGCCCGAAGTATAGAGAATGATAAAAAGGTAAGCAGTCCCGGAAGAGGACTGCTTACTTTAGACTGTAGATAAAATTGGCGTTGAAGCCTAACTTCAGCGCCAATTTTATCTACAGTCTGAAGTGGCTCCCTTGTTGGGGCCCCTTTTATTTTTAGGAGGCTTGGCGTAGCCATTTAAAAAATACATGGATAATAATAAAAACAAAAAAGTATTAGATAGTATAATGCTTGGAAATATTGTCAGAAATATAAATACTTGCTTGTTTTAAATCTTTTAACAGTTTATTAAAAATCCCTTTCACTTTTACTGAAGGTGCAGCAATACTCAGCGTTCCGTCTAAAGCACCTTGTTTATCAAATATTGGAACAGCCACACTGCTGATACCTTCATCAATTTCTTCGAATTCAGTTGCATACCCATTATGATAGACATCATTTATCATTTGAATAAAAGCCTCCCGTTCAGTAATTGTATACATGGTTAGTTTGTCTAAGGGAACATTTAGAACTATTTTTTGGCGTTCAGTTTCTGGCATGTAAGCAATACGTAGTTTACCTGACGCCGATGCATGTAGCGGAAGATTAGCACCTGATTTTGGAGCATATGAATAAGTTGAATTAGTTGGTTCAACAGTCTCCACGGTATAAATATTTCTATAAAAACTAATTTGTAGCCAAGAAGAAATCCCATAATTTTCTGTTATTTTCTCCATGCGGGGATGTGCAATATCTCTGATACGCTGTATTTGATTTTCATATACTAGTTTTGATTTTGTTAGAAATTCATATCCAAGTGCATAGGTTCCATGTTCAGCATCTCTGGATAGGAAACCATTTACTAAAAGTGTTTGTGCCAAACCACGAGCTGTGTTTATATTAAGTTCTAATTTTGAGCTGATTTCTTTTAAACTAATACTGTGACCAGCATCTCCAACGCAATTCAAAATATCTATGGCTCTTTGTACCGATTGTATTGTCTTAATTTCATTTTTCATAGTTTTCTCTCTCCCTTGGTAATTGTGCATAAAAAAAATAGGATTAATTGAATAACATTAACAATATTTTGATTTTTCACGACAATGCCGTCTTATTAATTGTATTATCGTTTTGTTCTGATATTATAACCGTATAAATAAACTATGTCAATTTAGTATTAGTGAAAGCAAGGAGACAAAGCAATGACTGATATAAAAAGAATTCTAGCTGATATTGAAAATCTAAAACACATTTCAGAACCTTGTGAAGCAGGCACTACAAGGATAGGATTTACTGATATTTATCGAAAAGGTGCAAATTATTTCAAACAACGTATGAAAGAGGCAGGATTGAATGTTAGAGAAGATGAAATCGGAAATGTATATGGGCGCTTAGAAGGTTCCCAAAAAGAATTACCAGCTATCTTGTCTGGATCACATTTGGATACTGTGAGATGTGCAGGAGCATATGACGGGATTGCAGGTGCGGTCTGCGCTCTTGAAGCAGCCCGCATGATAAAAGAGCAAGGAATAAAATTACGCCATCCCTTTGAAGTAATAGGAACTATTGAAGAAGAAGGTACCCGTTTTGGACAAGTATTACTTGGAAGCCAATACATAACAGGCGCATTTGGTGAAAAAGAATTAGATACAATACATGATGACACAGGTTTGTCTTTAAGAAAGGCGAAAGAATCTTATGTATTAAAAGATGCTTGCCCTGCATATAGAACCGATAATGAAATATTGGCATTTCTAGAATTACACGATGAACAAGGGCCAATACTTGAAAAGGAAAAAATTGATATTGGGATTGTTGAAAATATAGTAGCTGTCTCGTGGCTTACGGTGACTGTCACAGGATTTGCCGGCCATGCCGGTACAGTACCAATGTTATACCGAAAAGATGCAGCAACGGGAGGCTTTCAATTGGCAACACAAATTACAAATTATGTTACTCAGAATTATGTTAACAGTGCTACTGCAACGGTTGGAAGAATAGAATTGTTTCCAGGTTCCACCAATTGTATTCCAGACAAATGTATTTTTACTGTAGATTTACGTTCAATAAAACTATCACATATAGAAGAAATAACTAATTTTATTCAACGTGAGGCCAAGGCGGCAGCCCAGAATTGTAATGTAAATATTGAAGTAAAAATTAACTCAAATAAAAGACCAATTAAAATGAATCAGGATTTATGCCATGTAATTGAAAAAAGCTGTGAACAATTGGGATATTCCTATAAGGCCATGAATAGTGGAGCAGGACATGATGCGATGATACTATCATCTCGATGGCCGACGGCAATGATGTTTATCCCTTGTAGAAAAGGTATTACACATAATCCGGAAGAGTATGTTTCACCAGAAGCTCTTGCCAAAGGAACAGAGGTATTATACCAATCTATTATTGCATTGGATAATGAGAAGTAAGAACATGCGTAGCATTTCTTATAAATGAAATAAAATATTTAAGGAGGAAATTGAAAATGGAAAACAAAGAAAAAACTGAAGGCACAGTAAGTATGAAAGACAACGAAAGTAAGGAACCTGTATCGTGGGCGACTTTATTTTGTAGATTATTCGCGCACCTATCAAAAGAAGTTGTCGAAAAATTTGGAGAGGAAGGAGAGCAAGCTATCCGAGACGGCGTTTGGAATTTTGGTGTGGAAAGAGGTCGAAATATTGCTGAACGTGCTAAAGCAAATGGCGGTGAAGCCAATGTAGAAAATTACCTTCCGAATTATGATATGGGAAGAAGCGATGATTTTACGGCACAAAATACATATGGAGATAATCAAGTAGAACAGTTATTTTCTCAATGTGGATTTGCAGACCAATGGATTCAAGATGGAATGGAAGAATATGGGAAATTATATTGTGACATGATAGATCCTGCCATAGCACATGGTTATAACGAAGATTTAGAATGTATCCATGACAGACGTGTTTATGAAGACGGTGTTTGTTCATTCTGTTTCCGCATGAAAGATAAGAAAGCAGAGTAATCTTTAGTTATGAGGAGATAAAAACATGGACCAAAATATCTATGATAATTATATTGCAATTTTAAAAAGCGAGCTTGTTCCGGCCCTTGGCTGCACGGAGCCCATAGCGATAGCTTATGCAAGCGCTAAAGCAGTTGAATTACTTGGCTGTCAACCGACTCATATCGAGATGCTATGTAGCGGAAATATAGTAAAAAATGTACAAGGAGTTACAGTGCCAAATTCAGGAGGGTTGAAAGGCATAGAAGCAGCAGCAATACTAGGTGCATTAGGTGGAAATGCGTCTCGGGAATTAGAAGTATTAGAAGATATATCTCCAAGTGTTAAAGAAAAAACCGCTGAACTTGTGGGGACCGGCTATTGTAATAGCACATTAGCAAAAGAAGTAGAAAATTTATATATCCTTGCTACAGTTTGGTTTGAAAATCATAACGCAGAGGTGGAAATAAAAAATAAACATACAAATATTGTCCGTATGGCAGTAGACGGTAAAGAAGTTTACCATTGTGATACGGAAATGAAAAGTATTGAAAAATTTGGAGATAAAAGGCTTTTAAATATCCATGACATTTTAGAATTTGCTGATACCGTAAATATAGAAGATATCAGAGATTTATTAGATAATCAGATTGATATGAATACAGCAATCTCTGACGAGGGATTAACTGGTGATTATGGTGCATGTGTCGGCAAAACTTTACTTCAGACTTATGGAGACGATATAAAAATACGCGCAAAAGCACGAGCGGCAGCAGGCTCAGACGCGCGTATGAGCGGATGTTCTTTGCCGGTTGTTATTAATTCGGGAAGTGGCAACCAAGGAATGGCTGCATCCTTGCCAGTTATAGAGTATGCTAAGGAAATTGGAGTGTCTAAAGATAAGTTGTATAGAACCCTTGTTGTTAGTAATCTTACAGCCTTACACCAGAAAAAGTATATTGGTAATCTATCTGCTTATTGCGGGGCAGTTAGTGCTGCTTGTGGAAGTGGTGCAGCAATCACATACCTTTATGATGGTGATTATGATGAGGTTTCTAGAACTATAATTAATACTATTGCAAATGTAGGAGGAATCGTTTGTGATGGAGCTAAACCATCATGTGCGGCGAAGATTGCTTCAGCAGTAGATGCAGCCATAATGGCTCACTATTTAAGTGTAAACCATCATGTTTTTGAAGATGGGGAAGGTCTTGTGCAAAAAGATGTAGAACGTACTATTCGCAATATTGGAGAAGTAGGCAGAGAGGGTATGAAATCTACAGATATTGAAATTTTAAATATTATGCTTTCAAAAAATGTGGAGAAAACAGAAAATAATTACCAAGCAGTAGAATCAAGTACTGTGTGTTAAGACAACAATAAATGATTGGTTTTGTTAGAAACGATAATAGCATCTCGATGATATTTTAGTTATTAAATTAAGACTAAAAAAGAAATCTATAGGAGACTAATTTTATGGGAGATAATAAAGCATCAAAGTCTAGCGCTAATGGAGTGCTGTATCATAAATATACTTTAAAGGAAAAACTTAAAAATATGGGGCCAGGGATACTTGTTGTGGGAACTTTTATGGGGCCGGGATCAATCACAAGTGCTACTCGAGCAGGCGCTGATTTTGGATATACTCTATTGTGGACAGTTGTATTTTCTATTATAGCAGTAATTGTTTTACAAGAAATGGCATCGAGGTTTGGTATTGTCACACAGACTGGATTAGCAGATGGGATTGTCTCATATTTAAAAGATAGGCCTACAGTAAAAGCCATAATGAAAGCGGTTATAGCTATTTCCATATCACTAGGTGGAGTTGCCTATATGGGTGGAGACTTAACAGGTACAGCAATGGGTGTATCTACCATATCAGGCATTCCTTCAAATATAGTGGCTGCCGTATGGGGGTGTTGTATACTTATAATCATAAACATTAGTAATGATATATTAGGAACACTTATGAAATTGCTATCTGTTACAGTGACTATTATGGCTATAGTCTTTACAGTAACAATGATAGTAACAAAGCCAGATGTAAGCGAAGTATTCGCAGGGTTAGTTCCCAGAATACCAAAAGGCGCAGCTTTAACATGTGGGGCAATGATAGGTACGACTGTAGTGCCCTATAATATGTTTATTCACGCAACTAGTTCTAAAAGAACATGGTCTGATCCAAAACAACTTCCACTTTCTCGTTTCGATACAACAGTAACAATGATAATTGGAGGAATTATAACAGCAGCTATCATGATCAGTGCAGGCACAGTTATTCGTGGACTTGAAGTGAATTCTGCCGCAGATATGGCAGTTGCATTAGAGCCGCTATTGGGGCGTTTTGCTAAACCATTTTTATGCATAGGGATGATAGCAGCCGGTGTTTCAGCCTCTACAGGGACACCTCTAGGAGTATCTTTTGTTCTATCTGGATTATTTGGATGGAAAACCGAAAAAAGTGACAAGCGATACTTTTTCACAAATATTATTGTTCTTGCTATTGGCATTATTGTTGCATTATCAGGATTCCAACCTGTAAAGATTATTATGACTGCTCAGGCTGTTAATGGAATCTTCCTTCCGGTAGTTGTATTTTTGCTGATTTATTTGACTAGTAGAAAATCCCTAATGGGAAAATATAAGAGTACACCTATCCAAACTTTTCTAGGCTTTTTGGTTGGGTTAGTAACGCTTATAGTTGGAATAAGTAGTATTATATCATTTTTTTAAGAGCAATTACCTCACGCTTTTAATCCCATAGAGATATTGAATAAAAGGAATTTTGTCTGCAATCTGAAATAAGCAGTCCCCAAATAGGACTGCTTATCTTATGCTTTTTTTAAGAAAACATTTTGGAAATTATCAGGCCAGCAGCTGTATGGCCATAGAAATGCAGGAAACCTTTTTTCTTATTAATCGGTTAATTTATACCCATAGCGCGCTTTTCTGTACAGCTTCCATACGATCACAGCTGGAAAACTAAGGGCTAAATATACAGTGGAAATAACCCCCGCTGATCCTCCTATGATCATTAAAATAATCATTCCTATATTTCCTGTATCCATGTAAATACACTCCTTTAATATTGAATTTATTTTCACTTTTTTTATTTTAAAGGATTGAGTATGGAAAGAAAAGCAATTACAAAGGTTCTTAGCGCAATTTTAACTTCAGGATAGTGCTGCTTTTTAATCAACAGATATAAGGCATGTACAAGGCTCTAAAGGGCGTCTGAAAATTCATCCTCTTTCATGCGGTACCCCACGCCTACCTCTGTGAAAATATACTGGGGTTGGGCCGGATCTGCCTCAAGCTTCCTGCGTATATTTGCCATATTTACCCGCAGGATCTTATTGTCGCTGTCGGCATAAGGCCCCCACACACTGGCGAGAATGGCGGCATAGGTCATAACTTTCCCAGAATTTTGGGCAAGGAATGAAACAATCTTATATTCAATAGGGGTCAGATGGATTTCCTCACCGTCAATTGTTAAAAGCCGCCTGGAGAAATTCAGAATCAGGCCTCCGCTTTGGTAGGGGCGGATATAAAGAGTACTGTCAGTCATCAGTTTGTTACTGTGCCTGAGGGAGGCCCGGATACGGGCCAGAAGCTCAGATGTGCCGAAGGGTTTGGTTATATAGTCATCAGCACCACAATCCAGGGCCAGTACTTTTTCCTTTTCTGCAGTCCTGGCAGAAATAACGATAATGGGGGTGCTGGACCAGGTGCGTACTTCACGGATAATCTCGCCTCCGTCCATGTCGGGAAGTCCCAGGTCCAGCAGAATAATGTCAGGGCACTGGGAGCGTATAATATCCAGGCCTTCACCTCCGCGGTCTGTACAGAGAACTTTATAATCGTGCTTTTTTAGTACTTTAGATACAAAGGTTTGTATATTCTTTTCATCTTCTATAATTAGAACCGTAAATTTATGCGTCATATTCATTCACCCTTTCAGTGGGAGGATAAAAGTAAATTCAGCGCCATTGCTATGGTTAGAAGCTGTAATTGTTCCGCCATGGGCCGTTATAATTGTTTTACAGATAGATAATCCGATGCCGATGCCTTTACGGCGGTCGGTTGAATTGCTGATATAATTCCCTGTAAAAATTGAAGGGATCTGTGACTCATCCAGGCCCACTCCGTAGTCACGTATGGTAAATATAACCTCGTCGGCAGTGCTTTTGATGATTATATCTACAGTCCTTGAGCTATTGGCATGCAGCCAGGTATTTTCGAGAAGGTTAATCAGAACTTGCTCTATCAGTGTGGCATCCATTGGAAGCATTAAGAACTCCTGGGGCATGTCCACGTGTATTTTTAATTCGGGATACCGTTTGTGTACCCGCAGGATAGCCTCTGCCACAACCTCCTCTACGACCTCCAGTGATTTTTTGACCTTTCCAGAGTCATTCTGTATACGGGTCACAGTGAGGAGGTTCTCAACCATATTTAAGAGCCAGTTGGCATCTTCATTTATATTGGCGACCAGTTCTAATTGTTCAGCTTGGGATAAATTCTCCTGGTCTTCAATAAAAGAAGCAGAGGAACCTATAATACTGGTCAGCGGCGTCCTAAAATCATGGGAAACTGCTCTTAGAAGGTTAGCGCGTATTTTTTCCTTGTCCGCTTCGGCAAGCTTGCGCTCGCGCTCGTCCAAAGCTTCTTTTTGTTTTTTTAGCCTGGTAGTTGTTGTGCTGGTAATAATACTGATAGTCAGCATACCCAAAAACGTGACAGGATACCCGTCCAAAGTGAAATCCATCTTAAAAAATGGATAAGTAAAAAATGTGTTTACCGCAGCTACACAATATACCGCGGCTGCAATCCCGTACAGATATCCCCGTGTGTTCAGGGCAATGATAATCAGGGTCAGAATATAGACCAGGGCAATATTGACCGAGTTCTTATGGCCAAAATGAAAAAATAAAAATGCAAGGGCCGTTGATGCGCACAGGCATACAAAGGTTAAAGACAAATTTTTGAATAGGTTCTTCAATTTTATCACCTCATTGTTTCATAAAACAGGCATATTTATGAGCAGGCTTTTTAAAGATGCCGGCTAAAACTGAGATAAAACATGTAAATCAGTCATAAGTATGGATGCATTTCTATGTCCGGTTTTTCAGGAAGGCCTGCAGATAAATCTGCGGATTAAAGTATATCATAATTTGGTCAAAAGCTACAGGAGATTTGAAAAAATTAGCGATAAAAATAACAATAAGATTCCTCTCAGACTGATTGACATGTTGCTTAAATAGCTATACAATTATAGAGGTATGTTAATAAAATTTGCATGGAATGTGCAAGAAAAAGGAGGACTTATTAATGGACACAGGCAAGTTGAACAGAATACTTAAAGCAATGGAAGAGAAGGACATGCCGCAGATGATTATTGCGGATCCGCTTACTATCTTCTGGCTGACAGGAAAGATGATCGTACCAGGAGAGAGGTTATTGGCTCTTTACCTGAATGTAAATGGAAACCATAAACTGATGATTAACGAGCTGTTCCCACAGGAGAAGGATCTTGGGGTTGAGCTGGTATGGTATAATGATGTGCAGGATGGCGTTGAGATTCTGTCACAGTTTGTTGAAAAGGATAAAGCTATCGGCATTGACAAAATCTGGCCTGCAAGATTTTTGCTCAGATTACAAGAATTGGGTGCTGGAAGTAAGTTTATGAACGGCTCTATGATTGTGGATTATATAAGGATGATCAAGGATGAGAAAGAGCAGGCATTGATGCGCGAATCATCAAGGCTGAATGATATTGCCATGGAGAAGCTGATTCCCTGGGCAGGGAAAGGAATGACCGAGAGAGAGCTCAATGAGAAGATCCGTGAGATATACAAAGAACTTGGCTGCGAGGATGTTTCTTTCGACCCGATTACAGCTTATGCGAAAGGCGCAGCAGACCCACATCATGTAACAGATAATTCAAAAGGCAAACGCGGGGATTGTGTAATCCTTGATATTGGCGCATTCAAAGACAGTTATGCATCTGATATGACAAGGACGGTATTTATTGGTGAGGTTTCCGATAGGGCAAAGGAAATATATGATATTGTAGTTGAAGCTAATATGCGGGGGATTGCAGCAGCTAAACCTGGTAACAGAATGTGCGATGTTGATGCTGCATGCCGTGATTATATTACAGAGAAGGGATTCGGCCCGTACTTTACACACAGAACAGGCCATTCTATCGGACTGGAGGATCATGAGTTTGGCGATGTATCTTCTGTCAACGAGGATATTATTAAGCCGGGACAGTGCTTCTCAGTAGAACCAGGAATCTATCTGCCGGATGAAGGGATTGGCGTACGTATCGAGGATCTTGTCCTGATTACAGAGGATGGATGCGAGGTGTTAAACCACTTTACTAAGGATTTGATTATTGTTCCTGAGGAAGCATAAGTCCACCGGGTTGGCCAGCATATGTTTAGGATATAAAGGCGGCCGGGCAGGGGTATGAAATACAAATAAGGCATAATAGCGGCCATCCTGAGTATATTCGGTTTGAAGAGACTACAGGTTTTGGCCGCTTTTTACTGTTCCAATAGCCGAAGGCCAGGCTCTGTATAAGAGTGGGGCCTGGCGGAGAGAAGCATATGGGCGGAATGTCAGTTTTTATAAAGTGATTATGTTTATACGTCAGGAGGGGTGAGATGAAAACAGCATTATACTTGGTTCCAGTGACAGGAATTTTAACATTGTTTTTCGCTGTGTATCTGTCAGTAAAGGTTAAGAGACAATCGGCCGGAAATGATAAAATGAGGGAGATAGCCAACGCAATCAGTGAAGGTGCAAAGGCCTTTCTGGCGGCTGAATATAAAATTCTGGTTATTTTTGTAGCTGTACTGTTTATTTTAATAGGAGTTGGTATTGGAAGCTGGGTGACGGCAGCCTGCTTTGCTGTGGGCGCACTTTTTTCTACGCTGGCCGGATATTTCGGCATGGACGTGGCCACGAAAGCTAATGTCAGGACGGCAAATGCGGCGAGGAGCGGGGGAATGAATAAAGCATTGTCTGTCGCATTTTCAGGCGGGGCAGTGATGGGCATGTGCGTGGCAGGATTGGGCGCCCTGGGGGTTAGCCTTGTGTATATTTTGACCGAAAATGTTGAAGTGTTATCGGGTTTTAGTTTGGGAGCCTCCTCTATTGCATTGTTTGCACGTGTGGGAGGTGGGATTTATACAAAAGCGGCTGACGTAGGTGCAGACCTGGTTGGCAAAGTAGAAGCCGGGATTCCCGAGGACGATCCCAGGAATCCTGCGGTTATTGCGGATAACGTGGGAGATAATGTGGGAGATGTGGCAGGCATGGGGGCGGATCTTTTTGAATCCTACGTAGGGTCTCTCGTATCGGCTATTACTTTGGGGGTTGTTTATTATAAAGCTGCAGGCGCCATGTTCCCGCTGGCTATCGCTGCCCTGGGCCTGATAGCGTCTATAGCGGCAACATTCTTTGTGAAGGGGGATGAGGGATCTAGTCCCCATAAAGCCTTAAAAATGGGGAGTTATGTATCCTCTGGCCTTGTGGTAGCAGCATCTATTATTTTGAGTAAAATCGTGTTACATAATTTTAGCGGGGCAGTAGCAGTGATTGCAGGCCTTGTTGTTGGAGTCCTGATTGGGATAATTACAGAAATTTATACTTCTTCAGACTATAGATTTGTAAAGCGGATCGGTGAACAGTCTGAGACAGGGGCTGCAACTACAATCATAAGCGGCATTGCTGTAGGTATGCAGTCGACAGCTGCACCTTTGCTGCTGATATGCGCCGGCATACTGGTTTCTTTTTGGGCCAGCGGCCTATATGGCATTGCCCTGGCGGCAGTGGGGATGCTGTCTACAACGGGTATCACGGTGGCAGTGGATGCCTACGGCCCCATTGCAGATAATGCAGGGGGAATCGCAGAGATGTCGGGCCTGGACAGGTCTGTCCGTGAAATCACGGACAAGCTGGACTCTGTAGGAAATACTACGGCAGCCATGGGCAAGGGATTTGCCATTGGCTCAGCGGCGCTGACGGCATTGGCTCTTTTCGTATCCTATGCGAATGCTGTGAAGCTGGATACGATCGATATTTTGGATTACCGGGTCATAATTGGTCTGTTCATAGGTGGGATGCTGACTTTTTTGTTCTCAGCATTTACGATGGATTCGGTTTCCAAGGCAGCGTATGAGATGATAGAAGAAGTCAGAAGGCAGTTTCGTGAGAACCCGGGTATTATGAGGGGGACACAGAAACCGGATTATAAGTCCTGTGTGGCAATTTCTACCACGGCAGCTTTGAAAGAGATGCTCCTGCCAGGGACAATGGCAGTGGCTGCCCCTCTTTTAGTAGGAATTGTACTGGGGGCGGAACCCCTTGGCGGAATGCTGGCCGGAGGCCTGGTCACAGGGGTTCTGATGGCAATTTTTATGTCAAATTCAGGCGGCGCCTGGGATAATGCCAAAAAGTATATCGAAGAAGGGAACTATGGCGGCAAAGGGAGTGAAGCCCATAAGGCAGCCGTTGTGGGGGATACTGTGGGGGATCCGTTTAAAGATACATCAGGCCCGTCTATAAACATCCTGATAAAATTAATGACCATAGTATCGTTGGTTTTCGCACCTTTATTTTTGTCTATAGGAGGATTGATTTAGAGAAGGGGAGCTGCAGGCTGTGCAGCTCCCCGATTTGTCAGGACACTCTGAAAAGATATTATACTGTTTCTGAAAGGGTGTTCCCTGCATTGGTGTATTGAGAAAGCACATGCTGTATCCTCTCATTGGGATTGAGAAGAGTGCTGATAGATCCATCGTGGTTGAGGGTATCGATCAGGAGGGCAATGTATTTGCTCATGTCACAGTTGATATAGTAGGGCCTGGAGAGGAGCTCTGGGGACTGATAGATTAGGTTGGTAGTTAAAATTCCGGCAATGATGCCATCCTCATAGGCCTTATCAAATTTTTTCATGCCATTTGTGAAAAGGCCAAAGGTTGCAGCCGCATAAATACGGTTCGCCTTGCGCCGTTTCAGCTCAGTAGCCACTTCAATAATACTGTCGCCGGAGGAAATCATATCATCTATGATAATCACATCCTTTCCTTCCACTGAGCTGCCCAGAAATTCGTGGGCAACAATAGGATTCCGGCCATTTACAATCCGGGTATAATCCCGGCGTTTATAGAACATGCCCATGTCCAGCCCGAGTACATTGGCCAGGTAGACAGCACGGTTTGTCCCGCCCTCATCGGGACTGATGACCATCATGTGCCTGCTGTCCATCTGCAGATCCTCCACATTGCGCAAAAGAGCCTTTATAAACTGATACGTAGGAGGAACTGTCTCAAAACCGCTGAGGGGGATTGCATTTTGGACACGGGGGTCATGGGCGTCAAAAGTGAGGATGTTGTCTACGCCCATACGGACAAGTTCCTGTAAGGCGAGGGCACAGTCCAAAGATTCCCTTCCATTTCTTTTATGCTGCCGGCTCTCATATAGGAATGGCATGATAACATTGATACGGCGGCCTTTGCCTTCAATAGCGGCAATGACCCGCTTCAAATTCTGAAAATGATCATCAGGCGACATATGGTTTATGTTTCCTGTCAGTGAGTAGGTAACATTGTAGTTGCATACATCCACCAAAAGATATAGATCCTTTCCACGGACAGATTCTTTAATAATCCCTTTTGCCTCACCAGAGCCGAATCTTGGTACACTGGCATCTATAATATAATTGTCCCTCTCATAGCCGGAGAATGCGATATCCTCTTTGTGCTCGATGGCACTTTCACGCCTCCATTGCACAAGATAATCGTTGACCTTTGCCCCAAGCTCCTCGCAGCCCGGCACCAAAATCAGGCCGAGGGCCCCTACTGGTATATTTTCTAAATTTCTTTCTGTGCGGTGTAACATGAATGATCCTCCCTGTTTCGTAATTTCTTTTTAATTCTGATATCATCGCCAATCAGCTTCAGCATCGTGTATTTGCTTGTAATTCTGGAGAACGCCCTTTCAGTATAAAGGTCAGCCAGTGTATCCAATGATAAGTTGGTTGATATAATACTGGATTTGCGGCTCAAGAGCCTTTCATTGATGCAGGTAAAAAATTGAGAAGCTATAAATGAATTTGTAAATTCGGTGCCTAAATCATCGATTATCAATAAATCACAGTCAAAGATATATTCATATAAATTCTGTGCATCAATATTATTTTTATCGAATGTATTTTTGGCAAGTATAGAAAAGAATTTGGAAGCCGAAAAATATAGAACAGAAAATTCTCTGTCCATTAGCTCCTTGGAAATACAGTTCGTGAGGAAAGTTTTTCCTACCCCCACATCGCCATATAAAAATAAATTGTGAAATTCCCGGCCAAATGAGTCGGTAAAATGATGGCATATTTGAAGGGCATCCTGTATTACTTGTAATGAAGAACGCCCTGTTTTTGGATCTATGTAGTTAGCTGAATAAAAGTCCAATGAAAAAGTATTAAAATTCTCAAGCTTTAATATCTGTTCCAGGTTTGACTGCTTATAGAGGATACGGATTACCTTCTTTTTAAAACAGTGGCATTTTTGATTATGAACGTATCCTGTATCCTGGCAGTCCGTACACTCATAGACAGGTTCTAAATAATCGTCAGGAAAGCCTGAGCCATGCAGAAGCCTTTTTTTCTGCTCCCGGAGCATAGAGAGCTCATTTTTCAGGGAGTCCACTGCGTGCTCGTCCCCATTGAGAAATTTCCGGCCATATTGTACAGACAGAACAGAGATGGAATGATCCAAAGATTCAAATTCAGGGATCATCTTGTATACTTCCTCATAGCGCTGGGCCATAATATCACGGCTTTGAAGCTGAAGCCGCTCATAACCGCGCATAATTTCCTGGTATTGAGATGGTTTGAGTCCCACAGGCATACTCCTTCTAATTACTGTTTAATAGTTGTTCTTCCAAAGAATCCATATCATATGCCCGTCTCTCGAAATTGTTCAAATTCTTTGAGACAGGTTTTGGCCTGGCTTCCGAAGATCTGCGGGCAGCCTTTTCCTTTTGGTAAGCAGTATCTAGCGCTGTAATGTCTTTCAGGTGGCGGACCTGGTTATCGTACCACCTGGTAAGTATAGTATCTGCATAATCAAAGCTGGGCTGATGGGTAGCCGCGATGGTACGGCTGCAGGCCTCCTGAATAATATCCAGAGTAAACCCATACTGTTCTGTCCATTTACGGATAAGGGCAACCTCACCGGGGGCAGGGCCTCTTTCACGGATGCCAAAAGCGCCAAGCACTGTATAACAGTTCTTATTGTAATCCGCTGAACGCTGTTTAGCCTGCTCTACTGTTACTATACCGCTGTCATTCCAGGAAAGGGCGACTTTCTGAATATAATGGATACTTTTATGGCCGTTCTCAACACAGGACTCAATTAAATATTCGATTAAATCGGCAGACATGTTTAAGGACTCATAAAAATATGTAATGGCATCCACATCTGTCCTGGACAAAGTCTTGCCCAGATACTGCTCCGCAATAAAGAGTAGAGATTTCATCTCCTTCTGTGCCTTAAAAGAAGTTAAAGGGATGGCGTTATTGCCCGGGGCGGGTTCAGAGGGCGCCTGGGGCATGTCCCCATGGCAGCCGGCATCCGGGGATAGGAAAGAATCTTTAGGGGCGGTCACTCTTCTTGATACAGAAGAAGGGGTCCGCTCCAGTCCAATTCCGATTATCCGTCCATTCTCATCATTCTCCAGACTTAAAAGGCCTTCGGATTCCCAGTATCTGAAGGCTCTCAATATATCATTCTCAGTATTATTCAGACAGTCGGCAATTGTGGAAACTGTCAAACCAGAACAGGAATCATCCAAATGCCTAAGTAAAAACAAATAAACTTTTACAAACTCACCGTTGGCTGCCGCCATATAATTATCTATAAAATCATTTGTAACCAGGGTCACATTTGCCTGGAATTTGTTTTTCAGAGTCAGTGTTTTCATTTTGTATTCCCACCCTTTGATTTTCCTATTTCGTCTCTCATGCGTAAAGGTATTATAGCACCATATTGAAGATGGAAAAAGCACTTTTTCGTGGGTAACTCAAGGTTTTTTGTAGATAACTCTGTGTGGAAAATGTGGATAAGTCCTATTTTAAGAGATCTTCTCCGATGTTTACAACATCCCCTGCTCCCATAGTTATCAACAAATCCCCGGAAGAACAATTTGTACGGAGGAAATTCTCGATATCGTTAAAGGAAGGGAAGTAATGGACATCGGTCCCCAGAGTACGGATCTCCCCCGCAAGGTCCTGGGACGAGATGCCAAGGGTATCTGTTTCCCGCGCTGCATAAATATCCGCTAAAACTACATGGTCAGCGTGAGACAGGGCCTCGGCAAATTCACGGAAAAAAGCCTTAGTCCTAGTGTAGGTATGGGGTTGGAACACACACCAGAGTTTTTGATGGGGATAGTGATGCGCTGCCTTTAGAGTGGCGGTAATTTCAGTTGGATGATGAGCATAATCATCTACGATTGTAACGCCGCCCACAGTTCCCTTATATTCAAAACGGCGGTCAGTGCCTGAAAAGGACAGCAGCCCTTTCTGGATCACATCCATAGGGATATGAAGCAGCTCTGCCACTGCTATTGAAGAGAGGGCGTTGGATACATTGTGGTCTCCGGTAACGGAAAGGGCAATATGTTCTGCCAGGGTGCCGCGGCGCACAAGGTCAAAGGAAACTCTCCCCTTTTCATCATACTGGATGTTACGGGCGCTGTAGTCTGCATCCGCCGAGCTGCCGTAGCGTATAATATGGCAGTTTAACCCATCACAAATTTCTGAGCTGTCTTTAATATCTGCGTTGAGGACCAGCGTTCCGTCAGCAGGGAGCAGTGCGGCGAACTGGTGGAATGAATGGCGGATATCTTCGAGATCTTTAAAAAAATCTAAATGGTCTTCTTCTACATTGAGTATGACACTTATTTTAGGGAAGAAATGCAGAAAACTGTTTGTATACTCGCAGGCTTCAGTTATGAAGGTACCTGAACTGCCCACACGGATATTTCCGCCGATTGCTTTAAGGATTCCTCCTACTGATATAGTAGGGTCTGTTTTGCCTTCCAGGAGTATATGCGAAATCATGGACGTGGTAGTAGTTTTTCCATGGGTACCAGAAACTGCGATAGGTGTCTCATAATTTTTCATGAGCTGGCCAAGAAGTTCAGCGCGGGACAGCATGGGGATCTTTTTAGAAACGGCTTCAATAAGTTCTGCATTATCACGGCTAATGGCGGCAGTATAGACGATGCACTGAATGCCGTCAATGATATTTTCTGCCTTCTGTCCATAAAAAATCTGAGCGCCTTTTTCCTCTAATTGTATAGTTAATGGTGATTTCCTGGAATCTGAACCGGATACTGTAAAACCTTCTTTCAGCAATATTTCAGCCAGTCCGCTCATACTGATACCGCCAATTCCTATAAAGTGTATGTGGATTGGCTTTTCAAAATCAATTTTATACATAAATAATTTCCTTCCCTTAATAAATTTGTAATAGTCCAGACAGCGGCCTTAAATTATATCTGTTATGCGTAAAGATACTAAACTATTACACAAATTTCTTGAAAATGGTCATAAACAATAACCACTTTTTATATTATACTATATGTGGGGAATTTTTAAAGAAGTTCTTTTTGTGCAAAAATTACAAAAAGGTTAAAATTTAAGCTAAAAAAATGTAAAAAATGTGCACAGAAAGAAAATATGTGTTATAATGAATGCAATTAACTAGAAACGAGGTGACGACATGATTAAGAAGGAAATGATTGCTATGCTGTTAGCTGGCGGACAAGGCAGTCGACTCGGTGTTCTTACCGCAAAAGTGGCCAAGCCGGCCGTAGCTTTTGGGGGGAAGTACCGTATTATTGATTTTCCGCTTAGTAACTGTATAAATTCAGGCGTGGATACTGTAGGAGTATTGACACAGTACCAGCCTTTAAGATTAAATACACATATAGGGATTGGCATCCCATGGGATTTGGACCGCAATGTTGGAGGCGTGACTATACTTTCCCCATATGAAAAGAGTACAAGCAGTGAGTGGTATACTGGCACGGCGAATGCCATTTACCAGAATCTGGATTACATGGAGACATACAATCCTGATTATGTACTGATTTTATCTGGGGACCATATATATAAGATGGATTATGAAGTGATGCTAGATTTCCACAAGGCGAACAAGGCGGATGTAACCATAGCCGCTATGCCTGTTCCAATGGAAGAGGCCAGCCGCTTTGGAATTGTCGTTACAGATGAAGAAAGCAGGATTAAGGAATTTGAGGAGAAACCTGAACAGCCCAGCAGCAACCTGGCTTCAATGGGGATTTACATATTCAGCTGGCCGGTACTAAAGGATGCGCTGCTTAAATTGTCAGAGCAGCCCAACTGTGATTTTGGAAAGCATATCATCCCATATTGCCATGAGCATGGCAAGAGGCTGTTTGCATATGAGTATAACGGATACTGGAAGGATGTGGGAACCCTCAGCTCATATTGGGAGGCTAATATGGAGCTGATCGATATTATCCCTGAGTTTAACCTATATGAAGAGTTTTGGAAAATCTATACGAACAGCGCCAATATCCCGCCCCAGTATATTTCAGAACAGTCTGTTGTTGACAGATGTATTATAAGTAATGGCTCAGAGATTTATGGGGAGATCCACAGTTCTGTGCTTGGAAGCGGGGTGACTGTCGGCAAGGGAAGTATCATCCGGGATTCTATCATTATGCGTAATGTAAAAATAGGGGATAATTGTGTGATAGATAAGGCAATTATCGCGGAGGGCACAGACATTGCAGACAATGTGGTGATTGGTATAGGCAGCGAGGTTCCCAACAGAGAGAAGCCCCATATATACAGCGGCGGACTTGCAACTGTGGGAGAGAATTCGCGGATACCGTCCGGCGTACAGATTGGTAAGAATACCGCCATTAGTGGTGTTACATCCATAGATGATTACAGTGATGGAGTACTTGCAAGCGGTGAGACATTAATAAAGGCAGGTGAAAGTGTATGAGAGCAGTAGGGATAATTCTGGCAGGGGGCAACAACAGGAGGATGCTGGAGCTGACATCCAGGCGCGCAGTGGCTGCCATGCCTATGGCTGGAAGTTACAGGGCGATTGATTTTGCCCTGAGCAATATGTCGAATTCACATATTCAGAAGGTGGCTGTTCTGACACAGTATAATGCCAGGTCGCTGAATGAGCATTTGAATTCTTCTAAATGGTGGGACTTTGGAAGAAAACAGGGAGGATTATTTGTATTTACCCCCACGATTACGGCGGAGAATGGTTATTGGTACCGGGGTACAGCAGATGCCATCTACCAGAATCTTGACTTTTTGAAAAAGTGTCACGAACCCTATGTGATCATCACATCCGGGGATGCAGTGTACAAGCTGGATTACAATAAGGTGCTTGAATACCATATAGCCAAAAAGGCGGACATTACTGTCGTTTGTAAAGATTTGGAGGCTGGGGAGGATGCAACGCGTTTTGGCACAGTGCGGATGAATGAAACGGCACGGATCAAAGACTTCGAGGAGAAGCCGATGGTGGCCCATTCCCAGACTATCTCAACAGGGATATACATCATCCGCAGGAGGCAGCTGATAGATCTTATAGAACACTGCGCCGAGGAGGAGAGACACGATTTTGTAACCGATATTTTGATTCGTTATAAGAATCTGAAGAAGATATACGGTTATAAGATAAACAGCTACTGGAACAACATTTCAACAGTAGATGCATATTATCAGACAAATATGGATTTCCTGAAACCCGAAGTCCGCAACTACTTCTTCAGAGAGCTTCCACCAGTTAATTCCAAGGTAAGTGACCTGCCCCCAGCAAAATATAATCCGGGGGCCGTGGTGAAGAATAGCCTGGTTGGAAGTGGAAGTATCATTAATGGTACAGTTGAGAATTCTGTAATATTTAAAAAGGTATTTGTCGGTAACAATTGTGTGATTAAAAACTCTATTATTCTGAACGATGTCTATCTTGGGGACAATACATATATTGAGAACTGTGTCGTTGAGAGCCGTGGGACAATTAGAGCAAACACAAGGCATGTTGGTGAGAATGGCGTGAAAGTGGTAGTTGAGAAAAACGAACGGTATGCATTATAAAGGTGATGTCTATTGAGGCTCTGCTCAATAGGCTGCAGGCTAATGCAGGCGGAGAAAGGAGACTTGAATTTATGCAGATCACAGACGTGCGTGTGCGCAGGGTAGCAAAGGAGGGCAAGCTAAAGGCGGTTGTTTCAATTACCATTGATGATGAATTTGTAGTTCATGATATTAAGGTGATTGAGGGTGAGAAAGGTTTGTTTATTGCTATGCCAAGCAAAAAGGCCCTGGATGGTGAGTACAGGGACATTGCACATCCTATCAATTCTGGCACCAGAGAGAGAATTCAAAGTACCATTCTGGAGAAATATACAGAAGCGGTTGAAGAAGAACCAGAAATGGGAATGGTTATTGGGGAAATGTAAACAAATAAGAGAAAGGCTGCTGCGGTTAGTAACTGCAGCGGCCTTGTTTTATGTGCCCCAGCAACGGGCCAGGGGGACATGCTTACATGTCACCCTGGCGACTGCCTCGGGGGGTCTGATCCCCCGATATTTGTATCGCCGCTAGTTTGACGCCCCTATGCCTGCATCGGGGTCTTTGGCTATTTGGGGGGATTATAGGCGTTCTGTCATGAGATATCCATTTTTCCGGCAGCTATGTCTGCAAATGACTGCAGCCGGTTTAACTGGAACTTAAGCGGCTTGTTTGTGCGGGGGTGTAAAAAAGACAGACGGCAGGCGACAAGCCAAAGCCTTTTCTGCCTGGTAATTTCTGCCAGTTGTGAACTAGGGGGGAGCAGGGGTCCGTATTTTAAGTCCCCCATGATGGGACATCCCAGGTGTGCCATCTGCACCCGGATCTGATGATGCCTTCCAGAGCGGAGGGTAATTTCTGCCAGGGCACAGGAATCATATGTCTCTATGATTTTATAATGCAGAGAGGCTTTTTTGGCGCCGGGGGCATCGGGAGGGCAGACCCGGGAAGTATTGGAGGCCTTATCTTTCAGGAGATAATCCTCAATATCCCCTTCTGGCTTGGGGGGGATGGCTGTGAGCAGCGCCCGGTAATGTTTGCCAAAGCCTCCTGTAGTTAGCTGGATGTTCAGGCCGCGGGCAGCGGCAGGGGTTTTGGCAAATACCAGAAGTCCTTCTACGGGTTGGTCCAGCCTGTGTATGACGGCCAGATATGGGGATGTATTAAGGTTGGATACAGGGGAGGTCTGCGCAGATATCTGTCTCTTTCCCTGCCGGTATAGGTGGTTCTTTAAGACACTGACCATATCGGGGGTTCCAATACGGCCGCTTTGGGTAGGGAGACCCGGCGGCTTAACACACACTAGTATATCCTCATCTTCATATAAAATTTCAGGTATCATTTCATTTGCTCCTTCCTGCAGCAGTCTTGACTTTTCAGAAGAATCTGACTACACTGATTATCATACAAACGAAGAAAGAGGTCAAGTACATTGATTTTTGAAAGTATATCCAGTATACTTTATTGTAAAAGCAAGACGGAAAGCACAGGTGGAAGATATGTCATATCAGGATTGGGAGAGGTTTGGTGAAGACATTCGCAGGACAGTACAGGATGCGGTTGATTCCAGAGACTTTAACAGGCTGAACCAGACGATTTCAAATACAATAAATGGTGCCATGGATAGCCTCGGGAGAAGTTTCCAAAATGTAGGCGACGCTGTGGACAGGACTGCACAGAATATGAAAGAGCAGGCCAGAAGCCAGGCACAGCAAAAGGGAAGAAGAGGGCAGGCCTGGGATAAGTACCGCTATTATGGGAAGCAGGACGGACAGGCATATGGCAGGGATATAAAGAAACCGGAGCCGGGCCAGGCTCAGACTGCTGTGGCAGAGAGGAAATATTCTGAGCTGTTCAAAAAGACTGCAGGTGTACAGGCAGAAGGGATTTTTCTGGCGGCAGCAGGGGGCGTCGTGACTTTGATTATGCTGCTCATGGGGAGCTTTACTTTAATTGGTGCAGCCGTGACAGGGGAGTTTGGCGCTGGGGGCGCCATTCTGACAGGTATGCTGGCTATTTTTACACTGGGCGGCATTATTCTAGGCAGCAGGGGGACTGCGCTGCTGGGCAGAATCAAGCGGTTTAAAGCATATATCAGGCAGATGGAGGGTAAAGAGTACTGTGAAATTAAAGAACTGGCAGAAAGCAGCAAGAAGTCTGTCAAGTATGCGGTTAAGGATATAGAAAGAATGATACAGAAGGGATGGTTTAAGCAGGGGCATTTAGACAGGCAGAAAACATGCCTGATAGTAAGTAATGATGCGTATATACAGTATACAGACCTGATGATGCGGATGGAAGAGCAGAAGAAGGAGGAAGAGTTGGCCAGAGAACGCCGTGCAAGCAAACAGCAGGCATTGGATCCGCAGGTACAGGAGGTCATACAGGCGGGGGACGAATATGTCAGGAAGATCCGGGAATGCAATGATGCTATTTTGGGAGAAGAGATTTCAGCAAAAATATCCCGGATAGATATGTTAGTCGACAGGATTTTTGACAGAGTAGAGCAGAATCCTGACTGTATACCGGATGTGAGGAGGCTGATGGAGTATTATCTTCCCACTACGGTCAAGCTGCTGGAGGCATACGAGGAGCTGGATGCACAGCCTGTGCAGGGGGAGAATATCCTTTCCTCTAAAGGTGAGATCGAGAATACACTGGATACTCTGAATATAGCCTTTGAGAAGCTGCTGGACAGCCTGTTTCAGGATACGGCATGGGATGTATCTGCTGATATTTCCGTGCTTAATACAATGCTGGCCCAGGAAGGGCTGACACGGGATGACTTTTAATCGGAATATCTTTGGGTTTAATGAATGCCCGTCCTGGGATTCACTTTTGCCAAATGGAGGAATAAAATGAACAACGAATTTGAACAGTTTGCCACAACGCCCACGCTCACTCTGGAGCCTTTTCCAGAGGGAAAAGAAGAAGTGCGGCCTGTGGAGGAGAAACCTGTTTTTGATGACAGTGTTTTGTCTGAGGAGGAGAGGCGGGCGGTGGATAATTTTGCCTCTCAAATTGACTTGTCCAATTCCTCTGTGATACTGCAATATGGTGCGGGGACACAGAGGAAAATGGCTGATTTTTCTGAGGCGGCTCTCGAAAATGTGAAAACAAAGGATTTAGGAGAGGTAGGAGAACTGCTTTCGGGGGTGGTGAGGGAACTCCGGGATTTTGACGAAGAAGAATCGAAAGGGTTTCTGGGGATTTTTAAGAAAACATCTAATAAGATCACTGCCATGCGGGCCAAGTATGCCAAAGCGGAGACCAATATTAACCAGATCTGCAAGGTGCTTGAGAACCATCAGGTACAGCTGATGAAGGATATTGCACTTCTGGATAAAATGTATGAGGTAAACCTGACATATTTTAAAGAACTTTCTATGTATATATTGGCGGGGAAAAAGAAGCTGGGGGAAGTCAGGGCAGTATCTCTGCCTCAGCTTCTTTTAAAAGCAAAGAACAGCGGACTTCCAGAGGATGCACAGGCCGCCAGGGATCTGGATTCTATGTGCAGCAGGTTTGAGAAAAAAATTCATGATCTTGAGCTGACAAGGACGATCTCTATACAGACGGCTCCCCAGATCCGGCTTGTACAAGGCAATGATACACTGATGGTGGAGAAAATACAGTCTACAATTGTGAACACAATACCTCTCTGGAAAAGCCAGATGGTTCTGGCTCTTGGTGTGGAGCATTCTGCACAGGCTGCTGCGGCTCAGCGCGAGGTGACAGACATGACAAACGAATTGCTGAAGAAGAATGCGGAGAAGCTGAAGATGGCTACAGTAGAGACTGCCCGGGAGTCCGAAAGAGGGATTGTAGATATAGAGACATTAAAAGCAACCAATGAATCTTTAATCAGTACTCTCGATGAGGTGATGCATATCCAGCAGGAGGGCCGCCAAAAACGCCAGGAGGCTGAGCGGGAGATGATCCGGCTGGAGGGTGAGCTGAAGCAGAAACTGCTTCAGCTATAGTGAAAACGGGAAAGTCCCGGATATTAAGAAAAGGAGACTAACTATGGCAAAGGATAAGAAATTAGTGGAATCAATTACCTCGAGGGAGGAGGATTTTGCGCAGTGGTACACGGATGTGGTGAGAGAAGCTAAACTGTGCGATTATTCTGGTGTAAAGGGGTGCCTGAATTATCTTCCCAACGGCTATGCAATCTGGGAGAATATACAGGCTGATTTAGATAAACGTTTTAAAGATACGGGCGTAGAAAATGTATATCTCCCTGTCCTGATTCCAGAGACACTGCTCCAGAAGGAGGCGGACCATATCGAGGGATTTGCCCCTGAAGTGGCGTGGGTAACTCATGGTGGATTGGAGAGGCTTCAGGAGAGATTTTGTATCCGCCCCACATCAGAGACACTGTTTTGCGATTTGTGGAGTAAAAGCGTGCAGTCCTACCGAGACCTGCCGAAGGTTTGGAACCAGTGGTGCTCCGTGCTCCGGTGGGAGAAAACAACAAGGCCCTTTCTGCGCTCCAGGGAATTTTTGTGGCAGGAGGGGCATACGATCCATGCCACCTATGAGGAGGCAGAGCAGAGAACCCTGACAATGCGGGATGTATATAGGGACTTTATACAGGAAGATTTGGCCATTCCTCTTATAACCGGACGGAAGACAGAGAGCGAGAAATTTGCGGGCGCCCGTGACACATATACTGTAGAAGCCCTCATGCACGACGGGAAGGCGCTCCAATCTGCCACCAGCCATTTCTTTGGAAATGCCTTTCCAGATGCCTTTGATATTAAATACGCAGATAAAAACAATGAGCTTCATAGTGTCTATGAGACATCCTGGGGACTTTCTACAAGGATTATCGGCGCCATTATCATGGTGCATGGAGATGACAGCGGACTTGTGCTGCCTCCAAGGATCGCACCAATCCAGACAAGGGTTATTCCCATTGCACAACACAAAGAAGGGGTGCTGGAGAAAGCAAATGAGCTGCTTGGCAGGCTGAGTGAGGCGGGATACAAGGCGAAAATAGACGATTCAGATAAGAGTCCTGGCTGGAAATTCAGCGAGCAGGAAATGCTTGGGATTCCTACCCGTATTGAGATAGGGCCAAAGGACATAGAGCAGAATCAGGTTGTAGTGGTACGTCGGGATACGAGAGAGAAGATACTAGTATCTTTAGATGAGATTACAGAAAAGCTTTCAGAAATCCTTGAGAACATTCAGAGGGATATGTTTGACAGGGCAAAAGCATTTTTGGATTCTCATATTGACGCCGCTGTTACAATGGAGGAAATGAACCGGAAATTCCAGCAGAACAGAGGGTTCATAAAGGCTATGTGGTGTGGCAGCCAGGAATGTGAGGACGAGATTAAGGCACAGACGTTAGGGGCATCTTCCAGATGTATCCCAGAGGATGAAGAACAGCTTTCTGATGTTTGCATATGCTGTGGGAAGCCGGCAAAGCACATGGTATATTGGGGCAAATCCTATTAATATATTTGGAGACTATTGGGAAATAGGGAAGAAATCTGCTTGGGCAGAGGTTCTTCCCTATTTTTTTGCTTAAGGGTTAAGAGGGAGGGGATGGGGCACGGGATATCTATTTTCTGACGATATACAGTTCCTTTGGCGCTCAGTGGATTGTTGAATTTTGTCTAAAATTGGAATATAATGGAAAAAGCCAGGGTACCCTATGGCTATATTTATTTGACAAAATATTATAGAAGGGAGCCGTATGAAACGAGAATATCTGACTGAGAATGTTTATGATGCCCTTCAGGCACGCCTTCACTTTTTGTTTGGAGAATTTGACAATATCTTTGTTTCTTTTTCAGGGGGCAAAGACAGTGGATTACTACTAAATATAGTCCTGGATTTTCAAAAAAAATATTACCCGGGACGCCGTATTGGGGTTTTTCATCAAGATTTTGAGGCGCAGTACAGTGTAACTACAGAATATATAGAGCGCACATTTTCCAGAATTGAGAATGATGCTGAACTTTATTGGCTCTGTCTTCCTATGGCCACCCGAACCGCCCTCAGCAGCTATGAGATGTACTGGTATCCATGGGATGACACAAAGGAGCAGGCATGGGTCAGGCCTATGCCGAAACATCCATATGTGATTAACCTTAAGAACAATCCTATGACTACATACCGCTATAAAATGCACCAGGAGGACTTGTCAAAACAGTTTGGGCGCTGGTATAGGATCTCCCATCAGAATAAGCGTACAGTCTGCCTGCTTGGGATGCGCGCCGATGAATCACAGCAGCGCTATGTAGGATTTCTTAACAGGAAGTATGGCTATAAGAATACATGCTGGATAAGCCAGCAGTTTAAAAATGTGTGGGTCGCCTCTCCCATGTATGACTGGACAGTGGGGGATGTTTGGCATGCCAATGCTGTTTTGGGATACGATTACAATAAGCTTTATGACTTATATTATATGGCGGGATTAAAACCGGAACAGATGCGGGTTGCTTCGCCTTTTAATGACTATGCAAAGGAAAGCCTGAATCTTTATAGAGTAATTGACCCGGAAATCTGGGTAAAATTAATAGGCCGGGTCAGAGGGGCAAATTTCGGAGCCATCTATGGCCGGACGAAAGCTTTAGGCTACAGGAATATTACATTGCCCGAAGGGCATAACTGGGAATCCTATACCCGTTTCCTGCTTGCCACGCTTCCGGCCAAACTGAGGAACAGGTATATCGAGAAATTTAACACATCCATTAAATTCTGGCATACAGTTGGCGGAGGGTTGGAGGAAAAGACGATCCAGGAACTGGAAGAGAAGGGATACCGTATCCGGCGCAATGGTGTGTCAAACTACACCCTGATGAAAAGTTCAAGAATTATATTTCTGGAAAAAATTCCGGACCATACAGATAATATTAAATCTACCAGGGATATCCCCAGTTGGAAAAGAATGTGTTTTTGTATTCTGAAAAATGACCATAATTGCCGTTTTATGGGATTTGGGCTTACCAGGGAGCAGCGCCTTGCAGTCAAAAGCTTAAAACAAAAATATGGAGAGTTAGGAGAAAAATCATGCCTTACGTAAGTCCCGTGTATAATATCATCCAGGTTCCGATTGATAAAATTGAACCAAATACATATAATCCTAATTCAGTTGCCCCGCCAGAATTAAAGCTGCTCTATGACAGTATCCATGAGGATGGGTATACTATGCCGATTGTCTGTTACCATGATAAGGTGAGAGATGTATATATTATTGTTGACGGTTTTCACAGATACCGGATAATGCTTGATTATCCTGATATTTATGAGCGGGAGAACGGCCTGCTTCCTGTTTCGGTCATCAATAAGCCTATTGACCGGCGCATGGCCAGTACCATACGGCACAACCGGGCAAGGGGCAGCCATAATGTGGACCTTATGAGTAATATTGTGAGGGAACTTCATGAACTGGGACGTTCTGACGCCTGGATGGCCAAACATCTTGGGATGGAGAGAGAGGAGATTTTACGGCTGAAGCAGCTGACAGGCCTGACGGAGCTCTTTGCGGACAGAGAGTTTGGGAAAGCCTGGAAAGTGGTGGATGAAAGCTTGTTTGAGGAGTCTGAAGAATCAAAAAAGTAGTTTTACCTCCGGGGAGCCATTAGCCGCCCGGTGTGAGCAAGGGTACAGCATGGCTGCCTACCCTAATAGTTTTATATATTTTTTCCTAAATGTGCGGGCCAGAAAATAAATAGTAAAATCAAGGGAAATCCCTTGACTTTCCCATAAAAACGTAATAAACTGATTTAGCGTGCACAAAAAGGTACGATTTTTTGGCGCGTAAAAAGATAATTACGGTTATCTGCAACCCCTTTCCATATAGATGGAAAGGCGACGAAAGAATCATAGGAGGTGAAAAAGAATGCCAACATTTAACCAGTTAGTTAGAAAGGGACGTCAGACTTCTGAAAAGAAATCTACAGCACCAGCACTTCAGAAAGGATACAACTCTCTTAAGAAGCGTGCTACCAATGTATCCGCGCCACAGAAGAGGGGTGTGTGTACAGCAGTTAAGACTGCAACACCTAAGAAGCCTAACTCAGCTCTGAGGAAAATCGCCAGAGTCCGCCTCTCTAACGGAATCGAAGTAACAAGCTATATCCCTGGTGAGGGACACAACCTTCAGGAGCATAGTGTTGTTTTGATCCGTGGAGGAAGAGTTAAGGATCTGCCTGGTACAAGATACCATATTGTCAGAGGTACGCTTGACACGGCAGGTGTCGCTAAGAGAAGGCAGGCTCGTTCTAAGTACGGCGCTAAGAGGCCAAAAGACGCGAAATAATCCGGGAATAATTTTTCTGATTTGAAAATCAGGTGAAGAGGATTTTTGGAGATTCGCAAGTGTTTTCTGTGAAAAGCAGATAAAGCATTTTGCAGACTTAGCAGGAAAGTAACTAAATAGTTAAATCGTATCACAAACAGAACTATGATTATCGTAGGTTGCGGATTAAATACCACAAAAGACAAGGGCCTATGGGCCAGGATGTGGAAGAATAGATAAGTCCCGCGGCCACGAGCACATGAAGCGCGATTTCCATAGAAAGACACATGTGAGTACCGATGAATTAATCCCGGCGCAGACCGGAAATAGTGATTAAGGAGGGAAGGACCGTGCCACGTAAAGGACATACTCAAAAAAGAGATGTATTAGCGGATCCAATATACAACAATAAAGTTGTTACCAAACTTATCAACAATATCATGTTAGATGGTAAGAAGGGTATAGCACAAAAGATTGTATACAGAGCATTTGAGCGGGTTGAGGCAAAAGCTGAGAAACCGGCTATTGACGTGTTTGAGGAAGCTATGAATAACATCATGCCAGTACTTGAGGTTAAGGCAAGACGTATCGGCGGAGCTACCTATCAGGTACCTATTGAAGTAAGGGCAGACAGGAGACAGGCTCTCGCACTTCGCTGGCTGACATTGTATTCTCGCAAAAGAGGCGAAAAGACAATGGAGGAGAGGCTGGCTAATGAAATTCTGGATGCATCTAACAACACAGGTGCATCAGTAAAGAAGAAAGAAGATATGCACAAGATGGCAGAGGCAAATAAAGCATTTGCCCACTACCGCTTTTAATTAGGAGGAAAAAATCTTGGCTGGAAGAGAATATCCATTAGAGAGAACCAGGAATATTGGTATTATGGCCCACATCGATGCCGGTAAGACGACATTGACAGAGCGTATCCTCTATTATACTGGTGTAAACTATAAGATTGGTGATACTCACGAAGGTACTGCTACCATGGACTGGATGGAGCAGGAACAGGAGAGAGGTATCACGATTACTTCAGCTGCTACAACATGCCATTGGACTTTGGAAGAAAAGACAAAGCCAAAGGAAGGTGCCCTGGAGCACCGTATCAATATTATTGATACACCGGGACACGTTGACTTTACTGTAGAAGTTGAACGTTCACTTCGTGTATTGGATGGTGCTGTAGGTGTGTTCTGTGCTAAGGGTGGTGTTGAACCTCAGTCAGAAAACGTATGGCGCCAGGCAGACACATACAATGTACCGAGAATGGCGTTTATTAATAAGATGGACATTTTAGGTGCAGATTTTTATAATGCAGTAGAACAGATCAAAACCAGGCTTGGTAAGAATACGATTTGTCTTCAGCTGCCCATCGGCAAAGAGGATGAATTTAAAGGTATCATTGACCTGATGGAGATGCAGGCTTATATCTATAATGATGAAAAAGGCGAGGACATTTCCGTAGTTGACATTCCAGAAGAAATGCAGGACGAAGCAGAACTGTACCGTTCAGAATTGGTAGAGAAGATCTGTGAGCTGGACGACGATCTGATGATGGAATATCTGGAAGGTGAAGAACCTTCTGTAGATGCCCTTAAAGCGGCTTTGAGAAAGGCTACCTGCGAGTGTACAGCAATCCCTGTATGCTGCGGTACTGCATATAGGAACAAAGGCGTACAGAAATTATTGGATGCAGTATTGGAATATATGCCTGCTCCTACAGACATTCCGCCAATCGAGGGTGTTGACCCTGACGGAAACGAAGTTGTTAGGCATTCTTCTGACGAAGAGCCATTTTCTGCATTGGCATTTAAGATTATGACAGACCCGTTTGTAGGTAAACTGGCTTACTTCAGAGTGTACTCAGGGTCTATAAATTCAGGCTCTTATGTACTGAATGCAACAAAGGGCAAGAAAGAGCGTGTTGGCCGTATCCTTCAGATGCATGCCAACAAGAGACAGGAACTTGATAAAGTATATTCAGGTGACATTGCAGCGGCAATTGGGTTTAAATTCACCACAACAGGTGATACAATCTGTGATGAACAGCATCCGGTTATTCTGGAATCCATGGAATTCCCAGAACCTGTTATTGAGCTCGCTATTGAGCCAAAGACAAAGGCTTCACAGGGCAAACTTGGTGAATCACTTGCTAAGCTGGCAGAGGAAGATCCTACATTCCGCGCGCATACAGATAAGGAAACAGGCCAGACAATTATTGCTGGTATGGGTGAGCTCCATCTGGAGATTATCGTTGACAGACTTCTGCGTGAGTTTAAGGTAGAGGCCAATGTAGGCGCTCCTCAGGTAGCTTATAAAGAGTCCTTTACAAAACCGGTTGATGTAGACAGCAAATATGCGAAACAGTCAGGCGGACGTGGACAGTACGGACATTGTAAAGTTAAATTTGAACCTATGGATGTCAACGGGGAAGAGATATACAAGTTTGATTCAACCGTTGTCGGCGGATCTATACCAAAAGAATATATTCCTGCAGTAGGTGAAGGTATTGAAGAGGCAATGAAGTCCGGTGTACTGGGTGGATTCCCGGTTGTAGGTGTCCATGCGACAGTTTACGACGGCTCTTACCATGAGGTGGACTCCAGTGAGATGGCATTCCACATTGCTGGATCTCTGGCATTTAAGGATGCCATGAAGAAGTCTTCTCCAGTACTCCTTGAGCCAATCATGAAGGTTGAGGTGACAATGCCTGAAGAATATATGGGAGATATCATTGGAGATATCAATTCCAGGCGCGGGCGTATTGAAGGTATGGATGATTTAGGCGGCGGCAAGATTGTGCGTGCATATGTACCATTGTCCGAGATGTTTGGATATTCCACAGATCTCCGTTCCAGAACTCAGGGACGTGGTAACTACTCCATGTTCTTTGAGAGTTATGAGCCAGTACCTAAGTCTGTCCAGGAAAAAGTGTTATCCAACAAAAATGACTAAATGTAATAAAAAGGCTTGAAAAACACGGGACTTTGAAATATAATCAGAGTTAGCCGAGTAAAAACGAAAACTAATAAAATACCTGGGAACAGGTGCTATATTAAGGAGGATTATTCAAAATGGCAAAAGCTAAATTTGAAAGAACAAAACCACATGCTAATATTGGTACCATTGGCCACGTTGACCATGGTAAGACAACATTAACAGCTGCAATCACCAAGACTCTTTCTGAGAGAGTTGCAGGAAACGCAGCGGTAGATTTCGAAAATATCGACAAGGCTCCAGAAGAGAGAGAGCGTGGAATCACAATCTCTACAGCACACGTTGAGTATGAGACAGAGAAGCGCCACTATGCACATGTTGACTGCCCAGGACATGCTGACTATGTAAAGAACATGATCACAGGTGCTGCACAGATGGATGGTGCAATTCTGGTTGTTGCTGCTACTGATGGTGTTATGGCTCAGACAAAAGAGCATATCCTCCTGTCACGTCAGGTAGGTGTGCCATATATCGTAGTATTTATGAATAAGTGTGACATGGTAGATGATGAAGAACTCCTTGAATTAGTAGAGATGGAGATCCGTGAGCTGCTCAATGAATATGAGTTCCCAGGAGATGATACTCCGGTTATCCAGGGATCAGCCCTGAAAGCTCTTGAGGATCCTTCAAGCGAGTGGGGAGACAAGATCATGGAACTTATGGATGCTGTAGATGAGTGGATCCCGGATCCACAGCGTGATACAGATAAGCCGTTCCTGATGCCTGTAGAGGACGTATTTTCTATCACAGGACGTGGTACTGTTGCTACAGGTAGAGTAGAGCGTGGTACTCTGCACGTGTCTGATGAAGTTGAAATCGTTGGTATCCATGAAGATATCAAGAAGACTGTTGTTACAGGTATCGAGATGTTCCGTAAACTGCTTGACGAGGCTCAGGCTGGTGACAATATCGGAGCCCTGCTTCGTGGCGTTCAGAGAACAGAGATTGAAAGAGGCCAGGTTCTTATCAAACCAGGCACAGTAAAATGCCACAAGAAATTTACAGCTCAGGTTTACGTCCTGACAAAAGATGAGGGTGGCCGTCATACACCATTCTTCAACAACTACAGACCACAGTTCTATTTCAGAACAACAGACGTTACAGGTGTTTGCGAGCTTCCAGCAGGAACAGAGATGTGTATGCCTGGAGATAACGTAGAGATGACAATTGAGCTGATTCATCCAGTAGCAATGGAAGAGGGTCTTGGATTCGCTATCCGCGAGGGTGGACGTACAGTTGGATCAGGAAAGGTTGCTAAGATTATCGAATAATCATAGTGAATATATAAAAATCCCGGAAACTTCGGTTTCCGGGATTTTTTTGATGTTATAGGAAAGTTCTCTGAACTTCCCTATAACACAAAACACACTTCGTGTACTGGTTCCCACTGTGGCGGAGTGGAATGATATCCTTCATGGGCCCCGCCCCAGGCAGAGAAAATACTGCTTTGGCAGGCTTCCTTCTTACTATCAGCATAACACAATGATTTTACGGGGTGTAGTCTGTGGGGGCAGGCTCGTGGTAGCGATATTATAAAATACAATTAATGTGTTTCCCCCAATAGAACAGTTATATCTTTGGCCGTTTGCCGTTACGACATTTGTATTTGGGCCGATATTTAATTGTAGGGATCTATCCGCAGCAAGTAGGTTTTCATCAAAATAATTGACTGCAATTTGTCCCTGCAATGAAACAGGACTGATAACTACAGCACGGTATTGAGGTGGGAAAATCATTGGAACCGGCAGGTTAGAATCATAAAATGCAGTTACGCGCATTCCGGGGATTAAGAAGGTATTATTGACAACATAAGTATCTGGAGAAGATACAAAGTTTATAATACCATCGTTGGTCAGCAGGCTGATTAACTGGCTGCAGCATTCCTCAGAAAAGGGCGTTATGCTTCGGATGATTCCCGTAACAGGTACATAAGTCGAATAATTAGGCATAATCAAAAAGTCCTTTTTAACAGTATATGTAGGTATATCTAAAATGGGAATAATTTGTATCCTTTATGTGGGTACTTTGTTTTCGTTTTTGTGCAGATACAGGCCTGAAAACTATAGATTATAGATAAAGGATATGACATACGGTGCAATGAGGAGGGGTAGGTATGCCATCAGTTAAAGAAATGGGGGGCCAACCGGCCCAGGCATTGTCTGTAGCTAAAACAGAGGCAGAGAGCAGGATAATTAGGAAAACCAAAGAGCTGCAGGCCGGGGAGATGTTCATCGCAGAGGCGGCAAAGCAAAATGCGGAAGTTAAAAAAGAATTAAAGGAGAGCAATTCAGAAAAAGAAGAGTATCAGGAGAAAACAGAGGATACACCGGAATTGTCTCTCAAAAGCAAATGGTTTGGCACAGAAGGGAGGATATTGGAGAATGCCCAAATCAAATGGGTATTGGAGATGGAAAGTGAACTGTGGAACCAGCTTTTAAATTGGTTCCCAGCAGCAGGGGGAGATATATCAGTACAGCTCAAGGAGTTATCGGAGCTTTATTTGGCGCTTTTAGAATCTGTGCTGCTGCATACCGCAGGACAGGAACAGGCAGTACAGCTTAGCAGGCTGGAATCTGTGCTGGGGGAAAAACTAAATCTATTGCTTGAGAATAATTTGCATGAGTTAATTTCCCTTTTTGAAAATACGGGGCAAAAAGAAGCTGCCGAGAATGTAAAGGCCAGCCTGTATAAGCAGACAACAGGCCAAACTATATCATCAAAAGCATTGAGGGAATTATTTGGGAAAGGCCAAAGGGGAGGCTTAGGGCACGGCCGGTTATTTACCTTGGATTTAGCCCAAGAGACGGCCAGGCAACCGGCCAGCAGCAGGCAGGGGGGAAGTATAAGGGTTTCCCCAGAAGAGGGAAGTATTTATAGTCCTGCCGGGGGCAGAGGGATTCAAATTAACCAGTCCTACCATAACCAGAAAAAAACACAGGAACTGCTTATGAGCCAGAGGGACACAGCTATAAATACAATGAGCCAGCGTGAAAAAAATTCCATATTTTCAGGCCGGAGAACGGTTCTGTACACAGGGCGTGAAATGACCGCTGCCAACAGTTTTGGCAGGCATCTGGCCGGACAGGGCAAGCTGCTGGATAACCCTGGTTTTGGCTTTAGCGCTCAAAATGATGAGCTGCCTGGACTTTTAGCAGCGGTAACAGTCATAAAAAGCCAGGTCATGTCAGATAACGTTTTGGGGAAAAATAGTTCTCTTCGCGTACCCGTAAAAAGTGCCATCCAGCAGCTGGTGGATCATTATTTGTCTAAGAAGGCATCTTACCAAGTGTACTATCATACGACGAATGCATATGAGAAGTCACGGAACCCACAAAAAGCTGTGGAGGAAGGGATAGAGTACGCTTATAGGATTTTTATGGAGAAAAAACAGGATGCGGCCTATGGCAATGACAGGCGCTATTCTGAGACGGCAGGTTTTTTCCAGATGCTTAAAAGCGGACAGACATCCCATGAAGAGCTGCTTGCAGGAATGCGGCTTCTGGAGAAAAACTGGAGGGAGTTTTTGGAAGCCGTTCACCTGGGAAATAGGCGTGATCTGGCATTGGCGCTCCAGAAATACAGTCCATGGGGAGCGGCCATGGAACCAGAGGGAGTAACGAGGCAAAAGAGCAGAAAAGATAAGATAATGATTACAATTGCTGCCGCATGTACGGCGGCGGTTTTTATATTCCTCTGCTATAGGATGTTTTTTTAAATATTTTTCCTGGGTAATATCAAAAGAAGAAGGGACTGAAAGCCAGGAAGTGAAAAATGGACAAGTGCCACATTTAGTTGTCGGATAATTGGAAATCTGCTAGAATGATTTACAGAATGTATATCTGTATGGGGGTATATTATGTTTAAAGTGATGATAGTGGATGATGAAATCTATGTGGTGGCATTGATTCAGAAGCTTGTTAATTGGGAGAAATATAATATGGAGGTTGTGGCAACTGCCAATGACGGAATCACGGCCCTTCATTTTGTGGAGGAGATTAAGCTGGATTTAATTATCGTAGATGTCAGGATGCCTGGATACGATGGAATAGAATTTATGGACAAGATCCGGGAGTTTAACAAGAAGGTCCGGTTTATTGTTGTCAGCGGACATAAGCAGTTTGACTATGCTAAAGGCGCTATGCGCAATAATGTGGAGGATTATCTGCTGAAGCCGATTAATAAAGAAGAACTGGAAAAGGTAATAGGCAGGGTCTGTAAGGGACTGGCGGAGGACAGGCAGAATGAGAACCGCCTGCGAAAAATAGAGGAGGAGCTGGACTCCAGTAAGCTGAAAATAAAGAAATCTTTTTTGGAATCTATTTTAAGAAATGAGTATGAGGAAGATACGTTTGATTTGATTCAGATAAACCAGCGGTACATGACAAAATTTGAACAAGGCCATTTTAGGATGGCTGCGCTGATCCTGGATGGCACTAATACATTGGAGGAAGGGCAGGCTAACTGTTTAATGCTCAGGGAGGTACAAAAGGAGCTCAGAAATTCTCTGAGGGAGGTATGTTTTGAAATTCTTGAATGTATGCAGAATCAGATAGTTTTCTTTCTCTTGAATTATCCGGGGGAAAAGGAGGAATCTATAAAGGATTGTATGCTGATGCAGCTGGAGAAGAGCAGGCACCAGATAGAAAAATTTGAAAACTTAAGGCTTTGCATCTGTGAAGGAGGGGCAAAGCCGGAGCTATCAGCAATCGGGGAGTCCACTGATGAAATGCATGTTAGTATCCTGATCCGTACATCATTGGAGAATAAACAAATTATTACTTCGAGCTGTGTGGCGGATGCAGATTGCCCTCTGCCAGACACATTGGATATTCATACTATAAAGTTTGAAGAAACGCTGCAGTCTTTGGATATGAATAAAATATCTATGAGTATCCGCAGCATGTTTTCCAAGGCATTTTATGTGGCAGAAGATAATCCGCTGGCGCTGTATAAGCTGTTTATGGCGTTTGTGGGAAAGATCTATGCTTATTTCAGCAATATTGGTATTTATACAGAGACAGAGAAACAGATATGGCTTAAGTATAGAGCCAAATTTATACAGGCGCCTGTTTCCAGCGAGTACCCCAGGATTCTGATCAGGGATATTAAAACCTTGATTGAGAAGAATCAGCTGTCTGAGCAAAATAAAATAACACCTGCCATCAGAATAGCCAAAAGTTATATTGCGGAGCATTACCGGGAAGACATTTCTTTATCTGGGGTTGCGGATATCGTTAATCTGTCCCCAGTATATTTAAGCAGACTTTTCAAAAAAGAGGAGGGGATTAATTTCCTCGATTATTTGAACCAGTACAGGATTGACATTGCAAAAAGAATGCTGAAAGAGGAGATTAAATATAGCGTTATGGATATTGCAGAGGAGTCTGGATTCAGCAATACAAAATATTTTTCCCGCATTTTTAAAAAGTGTGTGGGTATTACACCCTCGGAATACCGGAGCCGCCATCTTGGAAAGGGCAGGGGTTAAAAAATCTGTATGAGAAAGTGGGGAAACTGGAAACACTTATCCAGTAAAAAGGTAATAACAGTTTTATTTTTGAATCTTGTAGTTCTGTCGGCTATTGTATTTGGTTTCGGTATCTGGCTGAATCATTCCAGAGCTCTGTTTCTAAAGGATTCGGTTATTGGGGCGCTGACTTATAGGGAGCTGGCATTGTGCTTTATATTTGCTGGAATTATAAACAGTGTGATAGATTACTATACTATCATTGCACCCATGTGGAACCTGGAAGAAAAAATACAGAAGCATGAAGAAACAGTGAGGCCAGAGGATTTTCTATATAATTCTGCTAACAGTGGCTTATCTATTGAAACCGCACTTCAGGAATTGCTCAATCAGCAGAAGCTAATGTATGACAAAAAAAGGATCGAGGAAAAACAGCGTAGAAAGGCCCAGCTTTATGCCCTGCAGACGCAGATTGACCCTCATTTTCTATATAATGCATTGGACTCTATCAGGGGTTATGCGCTGCTGCACGATATGGAGGAGATTTCAGATATAACTGAGGCCCTATCCAGGGTCTTTAGGAACATGATATCAGATAAACATGAATTGCTGCCCTTTTGGCAGGAGATGGATAATATATCTAATTACATGAAAATACAGCAGTTCAGGTTTAATCATAAGTTCCAATATTTTTTTGACATAGATGAAGAAATTGTTAATAAATATATGGTGCCCCGTATGGTGATACAGCCTCTTGTGGAGAATGCCATCGTACATGGATTAGAGAAAAAGGTTGAAGGCGGCTGGGTAAAAGTTACCGCCTATGTGACAGAGCGGCGGCTGGTCATTACAGTGACGGATAATGGCGTGGGAATGAGCGAAGAACGGCTGGAGCTTCTCAATAAGGCAATGGAAATGGGCCTTGAGGAGTACGATATCCAGGGCGGGAGGCAGCATGCAGGGATAGCCCTGATTAATATTAATAAACGCATCAAACTGAATTTTGGAAACCGGTATGGCTTGATCCTAAACAGTACACAAAATGTGATGACCAGCACGGAAGTCATCCTCCCGCTTTTGATAAACAGAGAATAGGAGCAGATCGTGACAAAAGAGGTTCTTAGAATGTATAATATTTATTCCTGGGAAGGGAATATTAATTTGATCCAAAATGGAAACTTCCACCTTTTTGAAGGGGAGGTTGTGGGTTTGGTTGGCAATAACCATTCTGGGAAAAGCGCCTTTATGGGGGCAGTGACGGGGGAGTTCCCGTGTAAGTCTGGAAAGATATGGATTTCAGAAAATATCAAAAGGATTGATTCTATAGAGCGGGCCAGAAAAGGGGGTGTATTTCTGATTAAGGATGAAAGCTCCCTGATAGAAGAATTCAGTATCAGGGATACAATGAAGCTGAATTATGGCTTGGCAGAGAAAGGGGTTGGGTATCAGGATTACCTCAAAAAATGTAAGGAAATTTTTCATTTATTGAATATATCAGATGCCCAGAACCTGAAAATGGACTATGACTGTAAAATACGGGATATGACCTTCCATCAGAGGGTACTTATAGAAATCGCCCAGGCCATGGTGTGCAATGCGAAAATTATTGTTATGGATTCTGTGGTCGGGATGCTGTCACAGAGCGCCAGAGTACGGATGCGTGAGGTGTTTTGCCTCCTCGTAAACCGTGGAATCAGTATTGTACTGATAGAAAATCAGATAGAGTGTATCCGCATATATTTGAACCGTCTCTGTGTGATGAGAAAAGGAAAGGTGGTTGCAGAATTAAATAGCTCTGAAGTTGACGCTAATCTTGTCTCTACGCTGATGGAGGGAGAAAAGAGGGAGCTTCAGGATACGGTGGGGGGAGATTGTATCAGCGAAGCCTGCAAGGCAAAAGCAATCCTTAAGTTTGACGGAGTTTTCACCAGCCAGGGGATACTCAATGGCCTCAGCTTGACGCTTTATGAAGGAGAGACACTGGGAATCTGGAATAAAAACAGACATTCAGGAACTGCCATCGCCCAGATTCTTCAAGGGGAGATGCCCTTCGTGAAAGGAGCTATAACAATAGGCAATGAGGCCTTCTTAGGGCAGGTTGGCAGAACCCTTAAGCCAGGCCTGGCTGTCCTGCCTGAGAGTGACCAGCTTTTTACAAATATGAGTATAGGGGAAAATATAAGTATCTCTGCCCTAAGGCAAAACTCCTATGGGAAAGTGGTCATGAAAGAAGGGGAGCTCAGGTACCTTACACAAAATCTGGTGGAAGAATATTTCGATAACGGGAAATACAAAACCTTTATAGACCAGATTGTATTTGAAAGTCTCATTATCAAAAAGAAGATATCCCTTTGCAGGGCTATCGCGTCAGGGGCAGGCATCTTCGTATATAGCAACCCATTTTCTCATTTAGATGAAGGGGAGAGGAAGCTATTTAGCCAGGACATACAAAAGACGGCCCAGAAGGGCATATCGCAAATTATTATTTCTGCACATGCGGAAATGCTGTATTCTGTATGCAGCAGAATCCTTGAAATCGAAAGAGGTGTTATTGTAAGGGAGACTGTGAGTCCCACAGGGGGCCGTTAGAACTCACGGGAGTCCAGATGCAGGCCAATTGGTTCCCGGCGTGAGGACTCTCATCTTCCTTTCACAGTATAGCCGTTTCTTATATCAAATCTTATTCTTAAATCCACAATTGGTTTAAAATGTATACTTTTTATCAAAATCATGGAATTGTTTTGGTGAATCCCGCTATGTAAAATAAGTACATAAATTAGATGAAGGGAGGAGACAAAGCATATGACGGGTGATACGATTTTAAAGTTAAACCACATTTCAAAATTGTATCCAGGAGTAGTAGCCCTAGACGATATGAACATGGAGTTTCGGGAAGGGGAAGTCCATGCGATTGTTGGGGAAAACGGTGCAGGGAAATCCACTATGATTAAAACCATATCAGGGGCGATTGAACCTTCCGCAGGAACTATAGAGCTGGGAGGGGAAACTTTTGAAAGGCTCACCCCTAAGCTTTCCAGAGAAAAAGGCGTGGCTGTTATTTACCAGGAGTTTACATTAGTTCCAGTGCTCTCTGTGGCGGATAATATTTTTATGGGGGAATATATGTTAAAAGGCATGGTCCTGGACCGGAAAGCTATGGAAGACAGGACTCGGGATCTCTTTGAGAGGCTTCATGTAAGTATTGACCCAAAAGCTAAAGTGGCAGATTTGACCACAGGGTTCCAGCAGATTGTAGAGATAGCAAAGGCCATTTCTAAGGATGCAAGAGTTTTAATTATGGATGAGCCCTCTGCACCACTGACTATGGCAGAGGTGGAATCTATGTATGAGATCGTGGACCGCCTGAAAGAAGAAGGAGTAACGATTATTTATATTTCCCACAGAATGGAGGAAATTTTCAGGCTCTCTGACAGGACAACTGTCATCAGGGATGGAAAGTATATTCAGACACTAAACACTGCGGATACTAATAAACAGGAATTGATTAAACTGATGGTAGGCCGTGAGCTAAACGATACATATCCATCCAGGGAAAAGGAAGCCAAGGAGACGGTCCTGAAATTAGAAAAAGTCAGTGGAAATGGTGTCAAAGACATTAGCTTTGAGGTAAAAAAAGGAGAAATATTGGGGTTGGGAGGACTGGTGGGAGCCGGGAGGACGGAACTTGCGCAGCTGATTTTCGGGAGTGAGAAACTAACTTCTGGAAGAATTATATATCAGGGACAGGAAATGCATATGAAAAACTGCAAGGAGGCCATTGACAGGGGGATCGCCATGATCCAGGAAGACAGGAAGCGCCACGGGGTTGTCCTTAATATGTCCATACGTGACAATACCACGCTTCCCTGCCTGAGGAGGATTTCAAGACATGGCGTCATAAGCGGCCAGAAAGAAGAGGATGTGACAAAGCGTTATCAGGAAACCCTCAGGATAAAAACGCCGAGTAACCAGCAGCTTGTGAAAAACTTAAGTGGCGGCAACCAGCAGAAAGTAGTTCTGGCTAAATGGCTGGCTATGGATCCGGAAGTTATTATTTTCGATGAACCCACCCGGGGAATCGATGTAGGGGCAAAGCAGGAAATCTACGATATTATGAATGATTTGGCAAATCAGGGAAAATGTATCATTATGATTTCCTCAGATATGGAGGAACTGATAGGTATGTCAGACAGAGTCATTGTCCTGTGCAAAGGGAGGATGGCGGGAAGCCTGTCGAAGGATGAAGTTTCTCAAGAATCAATTTTAACGAAAGCAGCAGGTATAGAATAAATGAAAAGAATTATAAAAAGTAAAGAATTTGGAGTATTTTGTGTGCTGCTCGCGCTGATTGTGTTTTTTAGCATTGCATCTTCACAATTTATGCAGCCGCAGAACTTTTTTAATATCGCAAAACAAATTGCAACTGTGGGGATCTGCTCAGTAGGCTTTAGTTTTGTATTGATAACCGGGGGGATTGACCTTTCTGTGGGGTACCAGATTTCATTGGATATTGTTGTCACGGCAGTCTTAATGAATTCTTTGGGGATGAACTGGGTGCTGGCCTGTATCGTGGCAATGCTTTTAGGAACAGCAATTGGCATGGTGAACGGAGTTATTATCGTAGAGACAGGGGTTGCCCCCCTGATTGTGACCTTATCTATGATGACAATTTTAAAGGGTGTCAGTTATCTGATTACCGGAGGACTGGCAATTTTTAAGTTTGATGAATCATTTGTTTTCCTGGGCCAGGGAACGATTCTGGGAATTGTGCCAGTTTCACTTATCTTTCTGCTGATCATTATACTGGCCGGCGTATTCATCCTGAATAAGACGATTTATGGACGTTATTTTTACGCCATTGGCAATAACTTAGAAGCCGCGAAGCTCTCAGGAGTGAATGTGAAACGAATTCAGCTGATGGCATATAGTTTATGTGGTTTTTTCACTTCTATTGGTGCGATTTTAATGCTGGCCCGTTTGAATTCTGCCCAGTCCTCCACAGGAAATGGATATGAGTTCAACTGCCTGACAGCCTGTGTGGTCGGGGGCGTAAGCAGTAACGGCGGCAAAGGGACTGTATTGGGGGCAATCATTGGATGCCTGATTGTGGGCGTTCTGGAGAACGGCCTTGCAATCATGAATGTCAATGAGTATGTACAGGAGGTCATAAAAGGCCTGGTACTGTTGATTGCAGTTATTTACGATACAATGTCTATTGCTAAAAATGAGCGGGTTAAGAAAATGAAAGCGATAAATGCAGAAAATTAAATGGTGTAAAAGGAGAAAAGCTATGAAGAAAAAAGTGTTGGGGATTGTGTTAAGCGTAGTTATGGCAGCAGGCCTGATAGCAGGATGCGGCGGGCAAAATAGTGGCGCTGGGGGTACAGGTGATACGCAGGATGGCGGAACCCAGGAGGAGGGTTCTGGAGACTATACGGTGGGCATGACGCTGAATCTCGGTAATTTGACGTGGGCAGAGCTGGCAGACGCAGCGAAAGAACATGGGAAAGAACTGGGGATTTCAGTCACAGTACAGAACTCTAATGATAATGCCACAACTCAGGTTTCACAGATAGAGAATTTTATTCAGTCAGGCGTGGATGCAATTATTGTGGCTGCAGTTGAATCTAATTCCGTGGAGGATGTCTGCAAAGAAGCCCAGGAGAAAGGAATTAAGGTCATTGCCTATACCCAGGTTATTGAAAACTCAGACGCAGAATATCTGGTAGATGCCTACAATACGGGATATGCATGTGGGGAAGAAGCGGCAAAGTGGATTAATGAAAATTATGGGGATGAAGAAATAGAATGGGCATTGCAGGATCTTCCTAAATACCCCGAGATTATTGACCGGGCAAATGGGATAAAGGATGCAATAGAGGAAAACGCGCCAAATGCGGTATTAGTAGCTACACAGCCTGCGGAAGTTATGGAAGACGGCCAGAATAATGCAGAAAACTTTATGCAGTCTAATCCAGATATTAAAGTGATTTGTTCTATTGGTTCCGGCGGCGGCGCAGGCGCCAATGAGGGCGTGAAATCCTATATATCAAAAGACGAGTATGATAAATTTGGTATTTTTGGAATTGACGCTACAGAGCAGGAAATTATGAATATCATTAACAAAGACCCACAAAAATCTTCCGTCAGCCTTGGAGGCGGTTCGGTTCATGGCGAGACACTCATTGATATTGCTGACAACTTCCGCAATGGCGTAGAACAGGAGAAGGATCAGTATATGCCAATCACGGTAATCAATGCTGAAAATGCCCAGGAATACTATGACGAACACTTTGCAAAATAGGAGGATAAGGATGCCGGGCCAAACGCCTTGCCATGTAAACGTGAACAGTTTTATCAGCTTTTGACCCTGGCATTTGGAAATATAAATATATGAAAAAGGAGATTGACAGTTATGGCTGAAAAAATGAGAGCAGTAGTATCATATGCACCGTACGATAATCGGTATGAGGATTTTGTGAAACCAGAGGCAGGAGAAGGGGAAATTATTTTGAAAGTAAAGGGCTGCGGGATCTGTGCAGGGGATGTGAAGGCCTATCATGGTGGTATCCGTATTTGGGGGACTTCGCCGGAAAACCGTTATATCGAAGCCCCGTGTATTGGAGGGCATGAATTTTATGGGGAGGTCGTGGAGCTGGGGGAAGGCGTGTCAGATTATAAGATAGGCGATGTGCTTGTCTCGGAGCAAGTGATCCCCTGTGGAGAATGTGAGTATTGTAAAAAAGGAATTTATTGGATGTGTACAAGATCCGCCGTATTCGGGTTTAAGCAATATGCAAATGGAGGATTTGCAGAATATGTTAAACTAGACAAACATTGCTTAAACCATAGAGTGCCTGAAGGGTTTACGGCAGAACAGGCGGTATTGATTGAACCGATTGCATGCGGCGCACATGCAGTAGAACGCGCCCAGATCCAGCACAGTGATGTTGTGGTTATAGCAGGGTTGGGGGCTATTGGGGCATCTATGGTGAATATTGCCTCCTTGTCAATGCCTAAAATGATTATAGGGATTGATGTCCGTGAGAACCGCCTGGAGATGGGAAAAAAATTTGGGGCGGATGTGGTGCTTAACCCAATAGAATGCAATATTGAGGAAGAGATTAAAAAACTGACAGACGGCCTGGGATGCGACGTATATATCGAAGCATCTGGAAGTCCGCGCAGTGTAACACAAGGGTTGGATTCCCTGAAAAATCTAGGCAGATATGTACAGATGGGAGTGTTTGCGGAAGAAGTAAAGGCAGACTGGAATACCATCGGAGATGGGAAGGAACTGACAATTATTGGCTCCCATTTGTCAGGACTTACATATGATTCTGTAATTAAAGGCATAAAAGCGGGGCAGATAAAGACCGATGGATTAATCTCCCATACATTTAAACTCAAAGACTGGAAAGAAGCCTTTGAGGCCACCGAAGCAGAAGATGCCATGAAAGTTATGCTTGTACCATAAATAGAAGCTTATTGCTGCAGACCTCAAACGGATGAAACAAAGCAGGCAGCCAGGCCGGCGACCTCACCAGCCTGGCTGCCTTATTTCATGGGGTACATCGTCATAGGGGATTTTTAGTATATATTTACAGCTAGCACAGACTTTATATTTTGTGCGAGCTTTTTTGTACAACTTTTTTAGTACCATAAAAGTGTAGTTGTTAGAGAGTAATTAACTCTGACATCTGCGCTTATTTTATTATAATAAGGGGAGTGATTGATCTAACGTCGGCTTTTTTGGATCGTAGCATCCGCCACAAGAACCGTTAACTAACCTCCTATTATAAGCATTCGATTAAGCAGGTAGAGATTCGCACCCGCGTAACCAACTAAACTGAATGGTAATAAGTGTGGCTGGAACAATTTTTTTAGGAAAAGGTGCAGGACTATGATGAAGTTGTCGCATTGGGAGAGAAGGAGAACATGATTGCAGTGAGTAATCCGGCATTTGAATTATTTTTACTCCTTCACTTTGAAAACGCCTTTAACGAAGACATTGAACCAAATGAAGAGCAGATTATTAAGAATCAAAAAGAGGGCAATCAGACATTCATTTATAAATTGCTTTTAGCAAGGACAGGTGTTAATCCGAAAAAGAATTCTTCCATAGGAGAGTTGGCGAAACGTGTGAATATAGCGATTGCACAAGAGAAAAAATCAATGAGGATATTCATGATTGCAAAGGAAGGGTGACTTGTAATATTGGGAAAATCATTGAAAGTATACGAAATGATACTGGAAAATAGTTTGAAAAGATATATCAGTTCATTTAAATATTAAATATAATTATACTTCTTTTTTATATATGTGAAAACAGTTTTCTTGACAAATAGAAGGTGATAGGGGTATATTTAACATATATTGTAACCGGTTACAAAAGTTGAATTATTTTTATAAGGCAGGTGGGTTGTTATGAAGATTATATTAGGTGCGGATCCCGCAGGTTTTGAACTAAAAAATGCGATTAAAGCAGATTTGCTGAAAAAGGGATATGAGATTACGGATATTGACCCGGATACGCCGGTTCTGTTTCAGGATGCGGCAGTGGCAGTGGCCCGGGGCGTCCAAAGCAGGGAGTATGACAGAGGGATTGCCATTTGCGGTACGGGCATGGGAGTCAGCATTATCTGTAATAAGCACAGAGGTGTGTATGCGGCCCTGTGCGAGAGCCTCTATCAGGCTGTGAGGGCGAAAGCGGTAAATAACACAAATGTTCTCTGCATGGGCGGGTTCATTATTGGGAATGAGATGGGTATACAGATGGCAAATGCATGGCTGGAAGCGGAGCATATGTCGGGACTTACCCCTGAAATGGCTAAAATAGTGGAGAAAGAATATGATGAACTGGTGGAATTTGAAAAGACAGTATTTCCAAATGAGGAGGACGGACAGTGAAAAAGATATCCCCATCTATGATGTGTGTCGAGATAGATAAATTAAAAGAGTATTTGTCAGTTTTTGAGGAAGAGAATATAGAATATCTGCATATAGATATTATGGACGGAGAGTATGTCCCTAATTTTACACTGGGGACAGACTATGTCAGACAACTGCGCAGGCTTACAGATATTCCGCTGGATGTCCATTTAATGGTGAATGACCCGGAAAGGAAGATTGGCTGGTTCGACTTTCAGGAGGGAGAATATGTGTCTGTACATGCCGAGAGTACCCAGCACCTGCAAAAGGCGCTCCAGGCCATAAAGGCCACAGGAGCCAAGGCTATGGCTGCGATTAATCCAGCTACCAGGGTGGAGGAGCTTCAATATGTGCTGGATGATATAGATGCTGTTCTTGTTATGACAGTAAATCCGGGATTCTCCGGCCAGAAGGCTATCCCTCAGGCTATACAGAAGATAGAGGACTGCAGGAAGTTTTTGGACAGCCAAGGGTATCCGAATATTGAGATTGAGGTAGATGGAAATGTGAGTTATGAATTGGCTGGCCAAATGTCACAGAAGCATGCGGATATATTTGTGGCTGGCACATCCAGTTTTCTAAAAGGACTGGATGGAATGCAGCAGGGTATCCGTAAAATGAGGGAAATCATACATTAGTTTGACTGTGAAGCCGCCTTAAGGCGGGGTGTTTTGCCGCAGGTGTGTGGAAAAGGGCCTGCGGCATTTTTGTATTCCCCTGAAATGAAGGCGTAAAAATGCAGAAACCGCTTTCTTTTTCGCAGAAAAACCTGTTTTTTCATAAGTTGGGGAAAAAAGGAAAATGACAGAAAAATAACATAATATTTGTGCAATATATACAGTAAATGAAATGAAAATACATAAAAACCGACGAAAACGTCATAGTTTTAAGGTTGAGGGTTGACGTTTTAAAACAGGTATGCGATAATGATTTTACTGAAACCGGTTACATATATTCAGTGGAGGTTAATAAAAAGAAAATGCCTAAAGAATTTACCATTAATGACATTGCAAAGGAAGCAGGTGTTTCAAAGGCAACGGTATCGCGGGTTCTGAATGAATCAGCCTCTGTAAGGCCAGAAACAAAGGAACGGGTTCTGGAGATCATGAAGAAAAGACATTTTTCCCCGTCCGCGGCTGCCAGGAATTTGTCCAGACAGAGCAGCAACACAATCGGCGTGATTGTGCCAGAGGTTGATAATCCATTTTTTGGAGAGATACTTAGAGGTATTACAGAAGTTGCTGATAAATATAATCTCACACTGATTTGCTGTAACTCAGATGACAGTGCGGATAAGGACAGGAAAGCACTCCTAATGCTGAAAGAGCAGCGGATTAAAGGCCTGCTGTATACACCGGCGGTTGATTACAATACTAAGATGCAGCAGAAGGAGATCATCAAGCTTTTGAATGACCTGAATGCACCCATTGTAATTATGGACAGGCATACAGACAGCCTGGATAAATATGACGGAGTATTTTTCGATGACGAGAAAGGCATGTATGAGGCCACAATGGCGCTTATAGGCGCGGGCCACAGGAAGATAGGACTTTTAAATGCCACTCTGGACCGGGTTCTGGCCAGAGTCCGTTATAAGGGGTATGAGAGGGCGCTGAATGAAGCGGGGATCCCAATTGAAAAGCGTTATATATTCGAAGGGGATTATCGCATGACCAAGGCATATCAGCTTTCCTGCAGGCTCTTGTCCATGGAGGACCGTCCCACAGCCGTCCTGACTTGTAATAATAGGAGCAGCCTGGGGTTTTTAAAGGCGTTGTATGAAAGAGGCGAGCGGCCTTCAAGAGATATTGTCTGCATTGGCCTGGATAGAATCGAAGCACTGGAAATCATAGGGAACAAATTTAATTACATAGAAAGAGATGCCAGCCAGATGGGGCGCAGGGCGATTAAGCTTCTGGGAGACAGGATATCATGTCCTGAAAGGCCGCTGAGGCAGATTATTATAACTCCAGTGTTAAGAATACAGGAGTTATAGGTGGGAAGAATAACATTTATGAATTGGAGGAACAGTATGAGTGACAGATTTAAAGAATTGTCATCAGTGGCAATGAAAGAACTGACGGAAGTGTTTGACAGGATGGATGACTCGAATGTCAGAGAACTTCTGGAACTGATTAAAAAGACAGACCGTATTTTTCTGTTGGCGGCAGGAAGGGAAGGACTTTCAACAAAGGCGTTTGCCATGAGGCTGATGCATCTTGGAAAACAAGCTTACTGGATTTGGGATGATACGACTCCGTCCATAGGTGAGGGGGATTTAATGATCTGTGCCTGTGGTTCTGCAAATGTGGGCCATGAGAATTATATTGCACAGATGGCAAAGGATAACGGCGCGACACTGGCTCTGATTACCCCATCCAATGCGGGTTATATGATACCTATTTCTGACCTGGTGGTAGATGTCCCTGCGGCAGCCTATAAGGCAGTTGGAGATTTCGTCCAGACAGAGCAGCTGATGGGGAATCTTTTTGAACAGGCCCTTTTTATTTTGTATGACGTCCTTGTTATGATGCTCAGGGAGGAAATGGGGGTCAGCAGAGAAGAGATGGTCAGCAGGCACCGCAATGTAGAATAAAGCCTGCAAGTGAACTGCCCACAATGGGCCATGCTACAGCATGGAGCGATAACATAAATTTTCAAAGAGGAGGAAAAATTATGAAGAATCTCAAAAAAATTATCGCAATCTTGGCAGCGGCAGCCATGACATTTTCAATGGTGGCATGCAGCAGCGAGAAAACCACCACATCTTCAGATTCTAGCAGCGATGCTAACGAGGAGAGTTCTGATGACAGTGCTGGATCTGATGACCTGTTTGATCTTGCAAACTACAAATCAGACAAGGATCAGTCCGAATGGACAATTGCAGTTGTGACAAAGGACAACACTGCAAACTGGTTTAAACGTATGGAGATCGGCGTGAATGAATTTGGCGATGAGACCGGTATCAACGTAATCCAAAAAGGGCCTGCAAATGCGGATGCAGCCTCTCAGGTACAGGTAATTGACGACCTGATTAACCAGGGCGTTGACGCACTCTGCGTTGTTCCGATTGATCCAGGTGCAATTGAGGCTTCCCTGAAAAACGCTATGGAGCAGGGGATCGTAGTTATTACACACGAAGCTTCTAACCAGAAGAACACACTGTTTGATACAGAGGCGTTTACAGCTGATGACTTTGGCGCAGCTATCATGGATGCCCTCGCATCAGATATGGGCGAAGAAGGCAAATATGCTATGATGGTAGCATACACAACTTCTACAACACACATGGAATATGCGAACGCACAGTATGACCGTCAGCAGGAAGCATATCCGAACATGGAACTGATCAATGACGGCGCAATTCCTTCTGCTGAGTCAGAAGAGTCTATTGACACATCTTATGAGAGGGCAAAAGAGATTCTGAAAGCAAATCCTGACCTGAAAGGTTTCACAGGTGTTGCTTCTACAGACTGCCCGGGTATTGCTAAAGCAGTAGAGGAGTTAGGACTGGAAGTTAAAGTTGTTGGCGTTGGTACACCGAACGAGTTCAAGCCATATGTTGAATCAGGCACAATTTCTACAATCAAATTGTGGGATCCAAAGGATTCAGGATATGTAATGTGTAAAGTTGCTTCTATGATCCTTGCAGGTGAGGAAGTTGGAGACGGATCCGACCTGGGAATCGAGGGTTACAACAGTGTATCACTGGTAGAGGGCGACAACAGATGCCTTATCGGACAGGCTGACCTTACAATTACAAAAGACAATATCAATGATTATGACTTCTAAGATTTGAAGAATAAGATGCCGAAAGAATAGTCTAAGCACTATTCTTTCGGGAAGGCGGGCCCGGAAGGGCCCGGCCAAAAATGCACGTATGGAACCCCGCGGTTCAGTATGTAGTGCAAAGCGGAGATTTTACCCGCGAGTGGTGGTTTTGGAAAATGAGTATAGTCGCACATCTTGCATCCGTGTAGGGTGTGCGGTTTTTTTCCAGACTGGGGCAACGTAAGTAAAACGTGGTGGATTATTTACGTTACTCCAGTAGGAGATAGAAAGGCAAGGTGAGATGATGGGAAATGAAAACATCCTTTGTGTGAAAGGAATTAAGAAATCATTTGGCGGCGTCCATGCGCTCAAAGGTGTGGACCTGACAATCAAGCAGGGGGAAACGCATTGTCTGGCAGGAGAAAATGGCTGTGGGAAGTCTACCATTATTAAAGTTATTTCGGGTTTTTATAAACCAGATGCAGGCTCCATAGAGGTAGACGGGAAAGGATATCCTGTAATGACCCCGGCTGAAGCTATCAAAGCAGGGATTCAGGTTATTTACCAGGACTTTTCAATTTTTCCCAACCTGACAGTAATTGAAAATCTGGCGTTTAACCAGGTGCTTGCTAATAAGAAAAAGTTAGTGAACAAAAAAGAGTTCAGGAAGATAGCGGAAGAAGCCGTGCAAAAAATTAATTTTGACGTGGATCTGGATGCACTGGTGGAGACCCTGCCTGTGGCAGATAAGCAGCTCATAGCCATATCAAGGGCCCTTTTGGATAATGCAAAACTGATTATTATGGATGAGCCCACAACCGCCCTGACTAAAAAAGAGGTCAACAGGCTATTTGAAATTATTGCTGATTTGAAGAAGAATGGCGTGACAATCCTCTTTGTGTCCCATAAGCTGGACGAAGTTTTTGAAATCTCAGACAGTATTACAATTCTGAGAAATGGTGAAAATGTTATTAGCTGCCCCACTTCTGAGATGACAGAAGAGAAGTTTGCGTATTATATGACAGGAAGGCATTTTGAGACGCAAGTTGTCAAGAAAGTCAACGAAGATAATTATGGGGATGTTGTGCTGGAAGCACGCAGCCTAACAGCACCAGGATTTGAAGATGTAAGTTTTAAACTGCATAAGGGAGAGATTCTTGGTGTTACAGGCCAGCTGGGCTCTGGGCGTACTGAGTTGTCCTTGGCGTTGTTCGGGATGTTAAAGCCAACTGGAGGGCAGATTCTTGTTGAAGGGAAGGAAGTCAATATCAAAGATGTATCCACTGCCCAGAAACTAGGCATCGCTTTAGTGCCTGAGGACCGTCTTACAGAAGGCCTGTTTCTTCCCCAGTCTATTATCCGGAATATTACAGTAAGTAAGATGGATGTGCTTGCAAATAAATTAGGCGTCCTGAGCAATAAGAAAGTCGTGGAGGAATCTGCAAAGTGGGTCAAAGATATTGGAGTGGCAACCAAGAACCATGAATTCCCCGTACAGACTCTCTCAGGAGGGAATCAGCAGAAGGTCGTGCTTGGCAGATGGCTCGCGAATGACCCGAAAGTACTGATTTTAAATGGCCCAACTGTAGGCGTAGACATTGGTGCAAAATATGATATCCATAAGCTTCTGAGAGAGCTGGCAGAAAAGGGCATGGCAATTATTGTCGTATCTGATGATTCTGCAGAGGTAATCGCTACCTGCGACAGGGCGCTTGTAATGCAGGCCGGGCGGGTGACAGGAAGCCTTTCTGCAGACGACATGAATGCAGGAATGCTTACAAAGGCTACAGTATAGGGAGAGGTGAAGTGCAGATGAATAAATATGTTAAGAAAATGGTAAAACAGACAGAATTCTATGTATTTCTGATTATCGTAGTATTGTCGATTGTTATACAGATAAGGTCAGGCCTGTTCTTCGCAAATAATAATATTGTGGATTTGCTCCGTTCTATGATAGTGCCGTCTATCTATGCTATCTGTGCATTGCTGTCATTTGTAAGCACAGGGCCGGACGTATCATTTCCACTGATTGCGGCGCTTAGCAGCTATTTGGCGCTGACTGTTACAAATAATCTTGGCCTGGATGGTGCGCCATGGATTATCACTTATATTATTGGAATTGTGTTTGGATGTATTATGGGCGCGCTGAACGGGTTCATTATTGTGAAATATAAGTTCCCCAGCCTAATTGTTACTCTGGGTACGAGTTCTATTTTCAGCGGGATCCTGCTGGGAGCATTTGAGGCAGAGAGGATGGATCTTCCTTCTAATCTGGCAGCTTTTGGCCAGGCATCACTTATAACTGTAAAAAATGCAAAAAGCGGTTTGGGTTCCACATTGCCGATGACTTTTGCTATTATGGTAGTCCTCTACATAGTAGCCTATCTTGTGCTCAATAAGACGATGGTTGGGCGGGGTGTATACGCAGTAGGCGGCGATGAAGTATCGGCAGAAAGGGCCGGCTTTAATGTCAAGGGAATACGTTTTGGGGTTTTTGTGGTAAATGGCGGTATCGCTGCAGTTGCAGGCCTTTGCTACGCAGTTATGTCTATGAGATATCTTCCCACAGAATATGCGGGGGGTGAAATGATTGTAATCGCTGCCATTATCCTGGGAGGCACCAGGATGACAGGGGGCATCGGTACATTGAAAGGATGTATCCTCGGAACCCTGCTCTTGACTATGGTATCAAACAGCCTTATTTTGATAGGGATACCAGTGTATTGGCAGAAAGTTTTTATCGGGGCAATTATTATCATTGGTACTGCGATCTCCGCGATCCAGAGCCATGCAGGGGCAAAAGTTAAAACCAGGTTAAAGAAGGAGGCAGCATAATCATGAAAAAGATGGACAGTAATATCAAAAGATTACTCATAATACTTGTTGCTTTCATCATCATAGCGTGTGTTTCCAAGCCAAATGAGTTTATAAAGATAGGAAACTTCCAAACAATGGCAAAACAGCTTTCTGAGTATGGGTTGATGGCCATTGGCGTGGGTATTTGTATGATATCAGGAGGTATTGACTTATCAACCGTTTATATCTCCAATTTATGCGGCATACTTGCCGGACTGATGATGCAGGGGAACGGAAGTGTAGCTTTAGCAGTCATCGTAGCTCTTGTTGTAGGGATTATATGTGGATGCTTTAACGGGTTCCTCGTCTCCTACCTGAAAATACCGGCAATGCTGGCTACCCTGGGAACATATCAGCTGTTCATGGGTATTGCGATTATTGCGTCGGGCGGAAGTACGGTCAGCGGCATTCCAGAGTCTTATACAAGCTTTGCCACAACGGCACTGTTTGGCTATATCCCTCTGTCATTTGTTGTATTTATACTGATTATTGCAGCTATGACATTTATTATGAGCAAGTCTAAATTTGGAACAAGGGTATATCTGGTAGGAACAAATGAAAAAGCAGCAGAATTTGCAGGCATCCACTGTAAGGCTATCCTGATCCGCACATATATGCTTTCGGGCCTGGTATCTGCTGTTGCCGGACTTTTGAGCCTGGCAAGGATTAATTCTGCAAAAGCAGATTTTGGAAGTAGTTATACTATGCAGTGTATTTTGATCGCAGTGTTGGGCGGGGTAAACCCCAACGGTGGGTTTGGTACGATTCCAGGTATTGCAATTGCGGTTGTCATCCTCCAGATGATGTCATCCTACCTGAATATGTTCCCAAGCATCAGCAATTACTACAGAGATTTAATCTGGGGTGTTGCACTGATTGGTGTTCTGATTATCAACTTTGTCCTTGATAAGAGAAGAACCCAGAGACTGAGCAAGATAAGCTAACATTCCTGCGGGCGCCTCAACGGAGCTTTTGATTCCCGCGAGCAACGAGCCAAGCGGACATGTTTACATGTCCATTTGGCGAATGCCGCGAGGGTCTTTGACTGAGGCGCCCGCAGTATGTATTTTAGCAGGAAGTGAGTTTTATAAGACAGCAGAAAGGAAACAAGTTATGGGGAAAACGAAAATATTAGTAGTCGGAAGTATGAATATGGATCTCTTTGTAGAAGGGGCAAACCAGATTCCGAAGTTTGGGGAGTCCACCATCTGTGGCAGATATGGATATGCCACTGGGGGCAAGGGAGCGAACCAGGCTATTGCAGCCGCCCTGCAGGGGGCAGATGTGACTATGGCTGGCAGGCTTGGGGACGATGACTACGGAAGGTCCCTTAAGCAGGAGTTTGAAAAGACTGGGGTTCATACGGACTATATTGTGACTGACAAAGAGACTCAGACGGGACTGGCGCTCATGCTTGTGAATGAGGATGGCAGGTATGTCTCATATTCCTGTCTTGGGGCCAACGGGAATCTTTGTGCAGAGGACGTAGCTGCGGCGCTGGATGCTGAACACTTTGATATGGTTATTATGCAGTTGGAGATGCCGCTGGAGACTGTTTACCGTACATATGAACTGGCCAGGGAAAGGGATATCCCTGTGTTTTTGGATGCCGGCCCAGCTATGAAGATTCCGCTTAAACGGCTCCAAGGACTTTATATTTTATCTCCCAATGAGGCGGAGACAGAGGCATTGACAGGAATTAACCCAGACACAGAGGTAAAAGCAGTGGAGGCGGCCAGACAGTTATATGAGGCGGCCAGACCTGAATACGTAATCTTAAAGCTGGGTTCAAGAGGGGCCCTTCTCTATGACGGAAAAGAGACGGAGCTGATTCCATGCTTTAAGGTTAAGGCCATTGATTCCACGGCAGCCGGGGATACATTTGGCGCGGCGCTTGCTATCCGCCTCTGTAAAGGAGATGAAATGAAACAGGCTATTCGCTTTGCCCATGCCGCAGCCGGAATTTGTGTTTCCAGGATGGGTGCCCAGATTTCTATCCCAAATGAAGGGGAAGTGATTGAATTTTTAAAGAAAGCAGGCGAGGAGATTGGATAAAGAACAGTATAAGAAGATGAGTGGCATCGTGCTTGGGGAGTGCAAAAGGGCATTAGATGCCGTAGACGAGGAGGCGGTCATTGGGTACCTGGATCTGCTGAATCAAGCTGAAAGAGTCTTTTTTGTAGGGGTAGGCAGGGTACTGCTGTCGCTGGAGGCCATGGCCAAACGCTATGCACATTTGGGGATCCACACAGTCGTTGTGGGGCAGATAACAGAACCGGCGATTACGCCGAAGGACGTGCTCATTGTTGGATCAGGAAGTGGGGAAACGTTGTTTCCTGCAGGGATTGCCAGAAAGGCTAAGGCGATCGGCGCTAAGGTTATCCATATTGGAAGCAATCCCCAGAGTGGACTTAAAGAAGTTGCAGACCTTTTTGTCCGTATTCCTGTGGAGAGCAGGGCAAAAATGGAAGATGAAATTCATTCTGCCCAGCCTATGACATCCTTGTTTGAACAGGCTCTTCTCTTATTTGGGGATACAACAGCCATGATGCTGGTGGCGGATAAGAACATAAAGTTGGAAGACCTTTGGCAATATCATGCAAATCTGGAATAGGTGGATGCAGGGAACTATAAAATAAACTTTTGAAAAGGAGAAGAAAGATGAAATTACAGCTGGCGCTGGATGATCTGGCATTGGATGAGGCAGTTGAACTGACTCGTAAGGTGGAAGAGTATATTGACATTATTGAGATTGGGACTCCTTTTGTATACCAGGAAGGTATGCGTGCAGTCCAAATATTTAAGGAGCAGTTTCCGACGAAGGAAATATTGGCAGATATGAAGATTATGGATGCCGGGTATTATGAGGCGGAGGAGGCTTTGAAGGCCGGGGCAGATTATGTGACTGTGCTTGGGGTGACAGATAACCTGACTATCAAGGGGTGTATTGACGCCGCTGAACATTATGGGAAGGAAATCGTGGTGGATATGATTTGTGTGCCAGATATGCCAGGCCGTATCCGGGAACTGGAAGACTTGGGGGCCCATGGACTGGCTGTCCATGTAGGGACAGACCAACAGGCTGCAGGTCGCAGGCCAATTGACGATCTGAAGGTCATGGCAGAACACTGCAGGAATGCGAAGATTTCTGTGGCAGGAGGGATCAGCGCCGAGACTACGCCTGAGTATGCGGCATTAAATCCAGAAGTGCTTATTGTGGGCAGCGGGATTACCCATGCAGCAGATCCGGCACTTGCAGCGAAAGAAATTAAAGATAGTATGAAAGGGTGTATGTAAGATGGCAGAGGCAGTGGTACTGAAAAAGATACTTGAAGAATTGATGGGGAACGCAGAGCTGATTCAGCAGGAGGAACTGGAAGGATTTGCTGACAGAATTGAGGCTGCCCAAAGGATATTTGTGGCTGGTGCAGGGCGTTCTGGGTTTGTGGCAAGAGCCTTTTCTAACAGGCTGATGCATCTGGGACTTACTGTATATTTTGTAGGGGAACCTACAACACCGTCTATCCAGGCTGGCGACCTTCTGATAATTGCGTCAGGATCAGGGGAGACAGGGAGCTTGAAGGTAATGGCTCAGAAGGCGAAAAAGCAAGGTGCGCTTGTGGCAACTATCACAATTTTCCCTGAGGCTTCTATTGGAAGCATGGCGGACGCTGTTATTAAGGTACCTGGAATCACGCCAAAAAGTGAGCTCAAAAATGATGTACAGTCAGTCCAGCCCATGGGAAATGCATTTGAGCAGACAACCTGGCTTATCTGTGATAATATCATTATGATTTTAATGGAAAGGTTTGGGAAAACAGCGGAGGATATGTTTAAGCTCCACGCAAATTTGGAATAGAATTAATAGTATGCCAAAGCTAAAAGACGTTCCTACTTGCATGGCAAGACTTTTGGACCCAACAGGATTTATATATATTTAGTTGATTCCCGCGGGCGACGGGCCAAGCGGACATGTTTATATGTCCATTTGGCGGCTGCCGCGAGGGTTAAATACCCCGATGCTTGCACCGGGGTATTTGACTATTTTAGATGAAAACGGATGAAGGATGTGTTTGACATGCCTTCTTCCGGGCAGACAGTTAGAGGGTTAAACTGTTTGCCTGGAAGGGGGCGTATTTTTTTGTATTGACATTCTGTTTTTAATCATGTATATTATAAGAGTAATCTAGTTAGTTACTCAAGTAACAAACTAGATATCTAACAGAGGAGGGATGCACTTGAATGTAAATCCAAACATAGATAAACCTATCTTTATTCAAATTGCGGAGCAGCTGGAAGATTCTATATTTACAAATATTTTTCCCGAGGAAACGAAGATACCATCGACAAATGAAATATCCGCATTGTTGAGTATCAATCCACACACTGTCTTAAAAGGGATGAATATGCTGGTGGATGAGGGGATTATCTACAAGAAAAGAGGACTCGGAATGTATGTGAAGGAGGGCGCTGTGGAGAAAATTCAAAAGAAAAGGCAGGGGCAATTTTATAACCAATATATTGCATCACTAATAGCAGAGGCATCTAAACTGCAGATGTCCAAGGAAGAGGTTATCACATTAATAGAGAGGGGTTATGAAAATGAATGCAATCCAAATTAAGAATATCACAAAAAAATACAAGAATGTGGCCGCATTAGATACCATCTCTTTTTCCTTTGAGTTTGGGAAAATATATGGGTTTCTGGGAAGGAATGGGGCGGGAAAATCAACATTGATCAACATTATAGCCAACCGTATTTTTGCAGACGAAGGGGAAGTATTGATTGACGGTCTTGCCAGCAAGGAGAACATGGGGATCCATGATAAGATATTCTGTATGAGTGAAACGGATCTATATGACGAGTCATTAAAAGTTAAAGATCATTTTAAGTGGATAAGCCGCTTTTACAGGGATTTTAATGTAGATAAGGCCAACCGTATAGCAAGTAGGTTTAACCTTGACACAGATAAAAAATTTAAGGCATTATCCAAAGGCTACCAGTCTATTTTTAAACTGACAGTTGCATTATCCCTCAATGTGCCATATATAATTTTTGATGAGCCGGTACTTGGGTTGGACGCTAATCACAGAGAGTTATTCTATGAATTAATGTTGGAGGATTATGAAGAAAGTGAAAAGACAATCATCATTGCAACGCACCTGATTGAAGAGGTGGCCAATATTATTGAAGAGGTGGTTTTGATTGACCAGGGTAAAGTCCTATTACAGGAAACAGTTGAGTCCTTATTAAACAGAGGATACACTGTTTCTGGACTGACAGAGGAAGTCGACAATTACTGCAGAGATAAGAATGTGATTGGGTATGATGAACTGGGGGCGCTTAAGCTGGCTTATATATTAGGGGAAAGGACAGAATTCCCTCCTAATAGTAATCTACAGATTGCAAATATGAACCTGCAAAAATTATTTGTTAAATTGACGGAAAGAGGAGGGGTCTAAGATGAGAAAATTAAGTGCTGCTGTCCACTATGAGTGTGCAACGTCTTTTAAATATATTTGGATATTTTATTTGGCTTCTTTTTTAGTAGTTGGGGTGATTTATCTGATTGCTGGATTTAGTACAGGCAGTTTTGACGGAGTGGGTACGAATTGCCTGGAAATGAATAGTATGGTCTTTATAGGTGTTTTAGGTGTATTAGGCTTTAAGGAAGACTTTAAAATGTTGATACAAAATGGCTATACCCGGAAATATATCTATTTAGCAACCTTTTCTTTATTTATCTTTGATGCAGCTATTATGTCACTGGTGGACACGGTTATAGGAAAGGTGCTGCACACGGCTATATCTAATGATTATGATACTATATTTGGTAGCCTGTATGGATATGGACATTCAGTGTTTATGGGCTGGCTTTGGTTATTCTTTGTCTATATGCTTATATGCAGCTTGTTTTATCTTGTGATTCTGGCTATTAATAAACTTGAAAAAAGAGGCTCTCTTTATTTAGGGATTGGGGTCGTAGCTTTTGTGCTGATTGTCATTGCAATCTTTCAGTTTGTGCTTCCGGGAGGGACTGTGGATGGACTTCTGGAATTTTTATATAAAGGATGTGGTTTTATGGCCGATGGTACAGTCAATCTTATATATCCAATCCTGTTACTGATTCTGCTTATTGGCCTTTTTGGCGCTGGCGCGTATATGGTGGTGCGAAGGACAGAGCTTAGAGGATAATAATGCAAGTCCTTCGGACGGGTGGACTGCGACCAGCAAGGTATACCCAAAGGGCACCCCTTAATGCAAGTCCTTCGGACGGGCGGACTGCGTCCAGCAAGGTATACCCAAAGGGCACCCCTTAATGCAAGTCCTTCGGACGGGTGGACTGCGTCCAGCAAGGTATACCCAAAGGGCACCCCTTAATGCAAGTCCTTCGGACGGGTGGACTGCATCCAGCAAGGTATGATATAATAAAAAACATAAAATAAAAGGAGACGGTATGATGAAGGATTTTACGTTTTACAGTCCCACGTATTTTGTGTTTGGGAAGGAAAAAGAGAGGGAAGCCGGACATTATGTGAAAAGGTTTGGGGGAAGCAAGGTGCTGATCCATTATGGAGGGGGAAGTGTAAAGCGTTCAGGGCTTCTTGGCAGGGTAAAAGAGTCTCTTGAGCAAGAAGGCCTGGAGTATACTGAGTTGGGCGGCGTGAAACCCAATCCGAGAAGCGGGCTGGTATATGAGGGGATTGAACTGTGCAGAAAAGAGGGCGTGGATTTTGTCTTGGCTGTGGGCGGCGGAAGTACCATTGATTCTGCCAAAGCTATTGCTGCAGGTGCTGTCTATGAAGGAGATTTCTGGGATTTTTATCAGGGGAAAGTCATTGAGCGTGCGCTGCCAGTGGGTACCATTTTGACAATAGCAGCCGCAGGAAGTGAAGGTTCTCCTGATTCTGTTATAACAAAGGAAGATGGAATGTTCAAAAGGGGGGCCACTGGGGAGGGAATCAGGCCGGCGTTTTCTATCTTAAATCCGGCCCTTACACAGACGCTTCCTGCGTATCAGACAGCCTGTGGAGCAACAGATATAATGGCCCATGTATTTGAGCGCTATTTTACGAATACAAAGGATGTGGAGATTACAGACCGGCTCTGTGAAGGGATCCTGCTCACAATGGTAAAAGAGGTTCCGAAAGTAATCACAGATCCAGACGACTATGAGGCCCGGGCAAATATTATGTGGGCAGGCATGGTGGCCCACAATAATATCTGCGGCGTAGGGCGGGATCAGGATTGGGCCAGCCATGATATAGAGCACGAGTTAAGCGCTGTCTATGACTGCGCCCATGGTGCCGGGCTTGCAGTAATCTTTCCCGCATGGATGCAATATAATGTGGGGCATGACCCTATGCGTTTTGCCCAGATAGCAGTCAGGCTGTGGGGATGCCAAATGGACTTTAAGAATCCTGTGAATACGGCTCTGGATGGGATTCAAGCGTTTAAACAGTTTCTGCGGTCTATCGGCATGCCTGTGACATTTGGGGAAATAGGCGCCAAAGAAGAGGATATTGAGGCCATGGCCCAGAAGTGTTGTTTTGGAGATAACAGAGGAGGCAAGGTTGGAGGATTTGTAAAGCTGGGAAAAACAGACGTAGAGAATATTTACCGGCTGGCGCTCTGAAGTGAGCTGCCAAATACGCTCTGGGAAGAGAAAAACAGGCTGATTATGTCTGGATAGGAGATGAAAGAAGATGAAAATAGGGATTGGAAATGACCATTCAGCCTTGGAGATGAAGGCAGAAATTATTGAATATCTTGAACAGAGAGGGCATGAGGTTATCGATTATGGGACGAATTCGTCAGAAAGCTGTGATTACCCACACTATGGTGAGATAGTTGGGCGGGCCGTGGCAGATAAGAAAGTGGACCAGGGGATCCTGATATGCGGGACAGGCCTGGGGATCTCACTGGCGGCTAATAAAGTCAAAGGAGTCCGTGCAGCAGTGTGCAGTGAGCCTTTTACTGCCCGCATGGCCCGTATGCATAATAACTGCAATATACTGGCTTTTGGGTCGCGGGTTATTGGGGTGGAACTGGCGAAAATGATTGTGGAGGTCTGGCTGGATACAGAGTTTGAGCTCGGCGGCCGGCATCAGAGAAGAGTAGATATGCTGGATGCCATTGAGGAGAGATGGAACCAGGGATCTTGTGTTTAAAAGACGGGAGATAACACTATATGAGACAGAATGTACTTGACTGTGATACCGTTTTACTGGACGATGAGAACAGTGCTCTGGTAATTATTGACCAGACAAAACTTCCCGGCTGTATTGAGATGCTGTCCTTGACAGGCCTGGAGGAGACATGGGAGGCTATCCGCCTGCTGAAGGTCAGAGGTGCCCCGGCCATCGGCGTGGCGGCAGCCATAGGTGTATATCTGGCTGTGAAGGGCGCGGAGACAGGCAGTATGGAAGAATTTAAAAAGGAATTCCAAAGGGCCAAAGGATACTTGGCATCTTCCCGTCCCACTGCATTGAATTTATTTTGGGCATTGGACCGGATGGAAGCTGTAGTCCTGCATAATATGGAGCAGAAAGTATATCAGGTAAAAGCTCTGCTTCGCCAGGAGGCCTTGCGAATCCGCCAGGAGGATATTGAAGTCTGCAGAAGTATTGGGGAACATGGACTTGCGCTTGTGAAGCCTGGATCTGGACTGCTGACACATTGCAACGCAGGTAAATTGGCAGCCATAAAATATGGCACAGCTACGGCTCCTATGTATCTTGGCATGGAGAGAGGATACGGATTTAGAATCTATGTGGATGAAACCCGCCCTCTCCTACAGGGAGCCAGGCTGACAGCCTTTGAGCTCCAGGAGGCGGGGATGGATGTGACATTAATCTGTGATAACATGGCGGGCATGGTGATGAAAAAGGGGCTGGTAGATGCAGTATTTGTAGGGTGCGACAGGGTTGCTTCCAATGGGGATACTGCAAATAAAATAGGAACGTCCGTGGTTGCTGCAGTGGCAAAGTATTATGGGATACCTTTCTATGTATGTGCTCCTACTGCCACAATTGACATGTCCCTGCAGTCGGGAGAGGAGATTCCTATTGAGGAGCGAGGTGCAGATGAAATCACAGAAATGTGGTATGAGAAGCGGATGGCGCCTGAAGGGGTTAAAGCATATAATCCCTGCTTTGATGTTACAGACCATGGCCTGATAGATGGAATTATAACTGAATTTGGTGTAGCAAGAGCTCCCTATAAAGAGTCCCTGGGCCGGATATTTGACTCTAAAACCCGGAATCAATGACAGTTCAATAGAGCTTGGGAGTCCGGCGCTTGGTGCATAAAATAGGGGGATTCTAGTTATAAGGAGGCCCCGCCCGGCTGTATGGCTAAGGCATATAATACTTTGCGGCGGGATGCACTATATTTGGTTAGTTAAGGAAATTATCACTTTGTTTTTGTTAAAATATGGACAGGGGAAGAGAATCGGTATATAATTCTCATATAATTGTGGTGTGCGTTTCGGAACTCTTTTCTTAAATTGCATAGGAGAACAGTATGGAAGAACGCAGAAGAAAAATATTACAGGAACTGGAGGAAAAAGGGAAGGTTCGTGTGAATGAATTAAGTGCAGAGCTGGGCTGTTCTGAAGTGACAATCCGGAATGATATCAAATGCATGGAACGGGCAGGACTTCTGATTAGAACACATGGAGGTGCCCTTAAGATAGAAGAAAACCCTCAAAAAAAATATTCTGCAGAGAGTATTTACCGGAATACAGATCAAAAGAGAGCGATTGCAGCCTGTGCATACGAACATATTGAGGATAGAGATACGATTATTATAGATGACTCTTCCACAGGATTTTATCTTGCGCTCCATATTAAGCAGCATCCTGAGAAGAGGATAGCCGTTGTGACAAACTCCCTGATGTCTGGCAATGAGCTTGCAGATTTGAAGCATGTAGATTTATATATGGTGGGCGGTCCAGTGGGGGGATACCTAGCCGCCACGATGGGAGAAGAGGCTGCTGAGGATATTCAGAGGTTCCATGTAGACAAGGCATTTATCGGCGTCCATGGAATTAATTTTGATGCCGGGGTGACATCCATCTCCCATCCACAGATGCAGATTAAGCAGGCAGTCATAAAAGTGGCGGATAAGGTGTATGTGCTGGCAGACAGCAGTAAATTTGGAGGAGGGTATCTGTCAGTTATATGCCCTCTTGATAGGATCCATACAATTATTACTGACAGCCAGGTGAATAAGGAATATATCGGCCGGGCAGAGGAGGAACATATCCCTCTTATTATTGCATAGGCCAGAATTAGGCAGGAACCATAAAATATAGGACTGCTGTAAAATGATTAATTCAGCCCGTAGCCTTTGGGCCAAGGAAATCATTTTACAGCAGTCCCATGCTATATGCCCTGGCTGCATCCCTTAATATTAAGATAAAAGTGTCATCGAAGCATAAGCTTAAGCCATTTGAGCTTGTCATGATAAGGGGGGTACCGGAGGGGGATATCAATGGATGTTCTTTTATCTACGATACTCTTCTGGTGTGAGAAAGTGCGGAAACTTTCTGCTCCGTGGTAGCTGCCCATTCCACTGGCGCCCACCCCTCCGAATGGGAGGGAGGAGGAGGCAAGGTGGATGACAGTATCGTTGATACAGCCGCCGCCAAAAGATATTTGGCGGAGAATTTTACTTCGCACCTTGTCCGATTGAGTAAAAAGATAGAGAGCCAATGGTTTGGGGCGTTCTTTTATTTTATAAATACTATCCTCCAAATCTGTATATGCGATAATCGGAAGAAGAGGGCCAAAAATCTCTTCCCTCATGGCAGCGCTATCCCAGCCAGCGTTATGGATCAGTGTCGGCTCGATCTGCCGGGTGTCAGGGTTAGAATTCCCACCATAACGGATATCGTCCTCTTCTGCTATTAACGACATAAGCCGGTCATAGTGCTTTTGGGTGATTACTCTGGGATACTCGGGATTATTCTGTGGATGGGTTCCATAGAAACTGCGCACATATTTCCAGAGCAAATCAATAAATTCCTGCTTTATGCTGGAGTGGACCAGCACATAGTCGGGTGCCACACAAGTCTGTCCTGCATTGAGGAACTTTCCCCATGCAATCCTTTTAGCCGCCAGTTTTAAGTTGGCTGTATCATCCACAATGCAGGGACTTTTACCTCCCAGTTCAAGTGTCACAGGGGTGAGGTGGCGTGCCGCGGCACTCATGACCGCTTTTCCAACCTCAGTCCCTCCAGTAAAAAAGATATAATCAAATTTTTGCTCCAGCAGGGACGTATTCGCCTTGCGCCCGCCCAAAATTACACTTACATAATCTTCAGGATAAATACTGTGGAGCAGCCTGGCTATTATTTTTGAGGTATGAGGGGAGTAGGCGGAAGGCTTGACAACTGCACAGTTGCCAGCAGCTATGGCGCCAATCAGCGGAACCAGTGTCAGTTGGAACGGATAATTCCAAGGGGACATAATTAGTACGACTCCGTAAGGTTCCTTTAGGATATAGGAGCTGGCCGGGAATTGGGAGACGGAAACTTTCGCTTTTATGGGGCGGGAGAGCTTTCGTAAATATCTCAGCATAAAGGACAGCTCTTCCTTTACAATACCTAATTCCGTAGCATAGGCTTCAAAGGGAGCCTTATTCAAATCTTTATGGAGTGCCTGTAGTATATCCTTTTCGTAATGATGCAGTGCTCTTTTTAACAGTAAAAGCTGTTTCCGGCGGAAATTAATAGATTTTGTATGATTCTGCATAAAATAGCCGCGCTGGTTTTGCACGAGAGTTTTTGTATCAGCCATTATATTCACTCCTTGTCTTTAATCGAGTTCGCTTAATAAATCTTCAAGCACATCTTCCACAGAATCTGTCACATAAGTAGAATAGTAGGAAATACCGGGAGCCGCATTGGACATTGCGTAGCTAGTCCCAACAAGCTGCAGCATTTCCACATCATTATACTGATCCCCAAAAGCCATACATTCTTTGGGCGTAACATGGAAAAGCTTCATCATATTTTCAAGGGCGGTCCCTTTGTTGGCGCCTGGGGCGATAAAGTCTATCCAGATATTCCCAGAGGTCACAATCTTAATTTCATTGCCGAACATATTTTGCAAATACTTGAGATACTTATCCATGATATGTGGGCCGTCGTTCATATTGCAGATGGCAATTTTCAAAATCGGGCCGCTGACAGTGGAGACATCTTTTACGACCTGGGTCGTATTCTTCATGACATTGACAATATGATCCACAAATGCTGGGTCATTGTCCTCAATAAAACAGGAATCCTCCCTGGATATAACAATTTCAAAATGCTTCTGTTTCTTGATTTCTGAAACGATTCTTGAGGCAAGCCTATCATCGATTGTGGCTCTTGAAATTACTTTGCCCTGATGTACACAAATAGAACCATTTTCAGCTATATATGAAATCTCATCCTTAATTTTTTCAAATACCAGCCGCTGGTTGTCATATTGCCGTCCGCTGGCGGAAACGAAAATGATGCCTTTTTGAGTAAGCCGGTGAATAAGGTCGATGGCATGGGGGGGAAGGGCCTGGGCGCCTCCCTGCAGTAATGTACCATCCAGGTCGCTGGCTACTAACTTTATCATAAACAAAACACCTCCAAATATACCTATAAATATACGGCAGATTTAATTTATGTATGGATCTGCCGGTACTTCTCATGAAATACCCTTCAGGGCATTTTCCCTTTGTATAATCTATATGGTATATATATCTGTCTCTTATA
>ERZ652168.8-NODE-8-length-137549-cov-18.3891_pt1 | contig 137549 bp, 152 predicted proteins | sample MGYA00514763_ERZ652168 | MGnify/ENA metagenome assembly ERZ652168
ATATACAAAAGCAGCTTGTTGTCAACATATATATATATGAATTATTTTGGCTAACTGATAGAACTACGTAGACATATCCAAGAAGAAAGGGGAACAGTAAAATGTAATAGGGTGAATAACTATGGCAAAAAGACCAGTACCACGATACGACTTTAAGGCTTTTGGGGCAGCGATAAAGGCAGCGCGTGAGGGATGCAAGGAGAGCCGCAAGAAAGTAGGCGACGAAATGTTTATCTCGCCGCGCTACCTTGCGAACATTGAGAACAAGGGGCAGCACCCAAGTTTACAGATATTCTTTGAGCTGATACAGCGTTACCATATATCCGTAGACCAATTCCTTTTAGAAACGCCGCCGGAGAAGAACACGCAGCGGCGGCAGCTTGACGCGCTTCTTGACGGTATGAGCGATACAGGCATACGGATTGTAACCGCAACGGCAAAGGAGATTTCCGAAGTCGAAAAAGAGGGCGAATAGGAATGTCCGACTTAAAACTGAACAGGATTTAGAAAGCGTTGTAATCTTTTTTGAGGTTGCAGCGTTTTTCTTTTGCGTAAGTTTGGCAAAATCGCTTTTTCTCCGTAGTAGGTGATAAGAGCCTAAAGGATAAAAACATTCGTAGCAAGCATAGGAAGCGGGTACCACTTCCGTATTTTCGCCCTCCCGCGCTGCGGCGCGTCGGTTGAAAATTGCTTGTTGGGAAGTGTCCCAAACCCTCGGAACGGAAAGGAAAGGAGCGAACACATGGACGGACGCAAAAGGACAGTGCAAATCAAATTCAGAGTGACGGAAGCGGAACGGGATTTAATACTGGAAAAAATGAAGCTCGTACCCACCCGGAACATGGCGGCGTATCTGCGGAAGATTGCCATTGACGGGTATATCATTCAGATAGACCACGCCGATATAAAGGCTATGACCGCAGAGATACAGAAAATCGGTGTCAACGTCAACCAGATAGCACGCCGCGTAAACGCGACGGGGAACGCATACCAAGAGGACATAGAGGAAATAAAGGGGGTGCTTGCGGAGATATGGCGGTTACAAAGATTAAGCCTATTAAAAGCACTCTAAGCAAAGCCCTTGACTATATCGAAAACCCGGACAAGACGGACGGGAAAATGCTTGTGTCCTCTTTCGGTTGCTCCTATGAAACGGCAGATATTGAGTTTGAATATACCCTGTCGCAAGCACTCCAAAAGGGGAACAATTTAGCCTTTCATCTGATACAGTCCTTTGAGCCGGGGGAAGTCGATTATCAGAAAGCCCATGAAATCGGAAAGCAGCTTGCCGACGCGGTAACAAAGGGGCAGCATGAGTATGTACTCACGACGCACATTGACAAAGGACACGTCCATAACCATATCATTTTTTGCGCGGTGAACTTTGTAGACCACCATAAATACAATTCCAACAAAAGGAGCTATTACGGCATACGGAACATGAGCGACAAGCTGTGCCGGGAAAATGGCTTGTCCGTTGTCGTCCCCGGCAAGGGCAGCAAGGGAAAGAGCTATGCGGAGTACCAGGCAGAAAAGACGGGTACAAGTTGGAAAGGCAAGCTGAAAACCACTGTTGACGCGCTTATCCCCCAAGTTTCCAGTTTTGAGGAATTGCTAACGCGGTTACAGGCGGCGGGCTATGAGATAAAGCCGGGGAAATATGTATCATGCCGCGCCCCCGGACAGGAACGCTTCACCCGCCTTAAAACCCTCGGCGCAGACTATACAGAGGAAGCCGTAAGGGAACGGATAGCGGGCAGACGGACAAAGGTGGCGAAAGCTCCCAGAGAGCAGCGCGGCGTGTCGCTGCTTATCGACATTGAGAACAGTATCAAGGCAGCGCAGAGTAAGGGCTATGAACAGTGGGCGAAAATCCACAATCTGAAACAGGCAGCTAAAACAATGAATTTCTTGACGGAACATAAGATTGAGCAGTACGCGGATTTAGTCAGCCGGATTGAGGAAATGGCAGCGGAAAGCGGACAGGCGGCAGACGCATTGAAGAACGCCGAAAAGCGGCTTGCGGAAATGGCGGTGCTTATCAAGAATGTTTCCACCTATCAAAAGACAAAGCCTGTCTATGACGCATACCGCAAGGCAAGGAACAGGGAGAAGTACCGCGCCGGACAGGAACAGGCAATTATCCTCCATGAAGCCGCCGTAAGGTCACTGAAAGCGGCGGGCATTGCGAAGCTCCCGAACCTCGCCGCGCTGCAATCGGAGTATGAAGCCCTCCAAGCGCAGAAAGAAGCCCTTTACGCCGACTATGGAAAATTGAAAAAGAAAGTCCGGGAATATGATATTATCAAGCAGAACATTGACAGCATTTTACAGGCAGACAGACAGCCGGAACGGGAAAAGGAAACAGAACGCGGATAAGGATAGCAAAATCCCCGCCGCTGTGCTATGATAGGGCTATCAAAAAGCAGAGGAGCGTTGAGCATGGAAAACCAGAAAATGCCGGAATATGAAACCATACGCGCCGCCGTTGCCGGGGAGAAATGGGCGGTGGAGAAAGTCGTGGATTGCTACAAGGACGAAATCGACAGGCTATCGACGGTAGCGGTCAGACAGCCAGACGGAAGCACGAAACAGGAAATCAACGAAGATATGCGCCAGTCTATCACAAAGAAGCTGATAGAAGCCCTCCCGCAGTTCCCGCTTGAAGAAATGGAAAAGGGAAATGTCAGATAGGCAAAAAAAGAACAGGGCGCGGAAGCCAGTATATGACTTCCGCGCCCTGTCTTTTTATGGGTGCTGTTTTCGTGAATGTTACGCAGTAGAACGCCATTTTCGGGGGTAAAGGTATAAAGTATCGCCTATCCGATTTTCACGCCCGGAAAGCCCTGTAAATCAAGGGATTTTCCGCACCTACTGCGTAACAGGGGTGCGTCTTTTCCTCATGCGCTCGGCAGCTTGTCTGCGGGTGATACGCTTCCGGCAGACGGGGCAGTATTTGACACTGTTAGAGGTTGACGCAAAGAACGCGCCGCACTCGGTACACTTCTTCTTGTCCCCTGTCTGGTAAAGCTCCGCATAGAGTAGCCTGTCGGCGGGAAGCACCGCAGCCCGGAACCACTTGCAGAGAAGCGAATAGGAAATGAGCTGCGGACAAACGCACTCGTCCCCGTCGTCCAGTAAGATACAGTTCCCGTTATCATAATTGCAGCACGTCCGGCGCACAAGGGCGTTGACTTTCCGGCTCTGGGGCGGCGTCAGCCGCTTAACCCCGTTCATACTTCATCAGCGGCGTAAATGGGAAGCTCTGCAAATTCCGCTTCGGTCAAAGCGTCCACTTTGGAAAGGGTGCGCTTTGCAAGCTCCCGCATATCCGCGTCCATGTAGGGCAGCGCGGCGTTGACATTCTCAATCAAAGCCCGCTTGCCGCCCTCGTTGTAAATGCTCAAAAGGTTTGTTTCTTCAACAGTCAGTCTAATCATGCTCATACCTCCATATCGTGATTTTTTGTTTTTGCCGCCGCCTTTTTCGGGGCGGTCTTTGCCTTGTCTGCTTTAAGCTGCGCCCGGATAGAGGGGCGGGGCTTCCTTATCTTCCTGTCCCGGTTCTCCCCCTTGTCAATCAGCGCATACGTCCCATGTCTGCCCTCGATTTTGGAAAAGGCAAGGGTCTTGTAGGGCAGCATGGAGAAAAGGCGGTCAGTGTCCTTTGTGGCTGCAAGCTGCATGAACGCCGGGGAAAGCTCTACCATGAAATGGGTCTTGTTGGGGCTGTTCGGCGTGTCGTGCCGCTTCATTTCCCGTACAATGCGCCGCGCTTCCGTTTCAATCAGCCCGTCCCGCAATGCGGCGATATGCGCCTTGAAATCCCCCGGCGGAAGCTGCTCCCGGCTGCGCCGTTCTTCCTGTAAGAGCGATTGCAGCGCGTCCGGGTCGTTGGGTACGGCTTCAAAGCGTTCAAACTTTCCAAGCTCATAATCGGGATTGCCGTTGAAAAACTGTCCGGCGGGTATCTCCCGTTCCCCATGCTCATAAATCAGCTTCACCGTATCGGCGGGCAGCTCCTTTTCCTTGACGCGCTCATAATGTTTAGCGTAGTCCAGTTCGTACAGATTGCCCTTGATTTTCCCGCGCTCCGTCCCCGTTAGCTCGATTGCATAGGCAAGGACGCGGTCGCTCGTCTGCTCCATGTAGAAACGCCATGTGTTGTGGGGCGCGGTGTCTTTGAGGAAAACGTCGCGCTCCCGGAAGCAATGCGTCCCGGACGGGCGGCAGAACCACAAAAGGGTCTTGTCCTCCTTGCGGGGGCTTGCCGCCGCCTTTGCGATAATCTCCTTGTCAATCTCCAAGTCGCTCTGGTAAAAGCCTGTGTTCTGCTTCATAACCGCATTGAGGGAAGCGAACAAATCCACGTTCTCAAATTTACTCTGTTTCGGCATGGGTCAGCTCCTTTCCAAATCCTGTAATTTCTGCTTTGCGTTTTTCTTCTGCGCCTTTTCCTTGTCAGCCCTAAGCTGCGCCCGGATAGAGGGCTTCTTTTCCGGCTTCGCTTCCTTGCCGCGCTCTTTGTCGGCTTTGACCGCGTTAGCCAGGTCAACAAGGGAAATTGTTTCTCCCGCCTTAACCTTTGCTTCCAGTTCGTCAACGGTAGGGGTGTTGTTGATGATACCGTCAAAGTTGTTGTCGTTCTGCTCTACGGTGTCCTCGATATGCTTCAAGGGGTTTGCCTTTTCCGGCTGCTCTGCGGCAACAGCAAACGCCCGCGTCCCGTTCCCCATAATCAGATACTTTCCGTCGTCCGACTGGTGGTGAAAGCCATATCCGGCGGCTTCTATCTGCTCCCGGCTCATGGCGGTCACATGGAAAGTCCCCCTCGGTGTCTGGATTGTTTCGCCCGTTGTCAGCTCGTCCGGGGTAAGCTGCTTCTGCTCCTGTAAAAACTCCGGCACTTGCCGGAAGCCTACGCTGTCAACGTAATGCGCGGTGTCCTGTCCGTTCTGATGAAGCACTACCACGTCCGAAACGGAAAGGCTGTGTCCCTTAAAATCTTTTGGGTGGTCGATATTGAAGCGGGTATAAATATCTTCAAGGGAAGTTTCCGGCGCAAGGGGCGCGGAATAGACAAGCTCATAGTTCGCTTTATCAACCACATTTCCCGCCGCCTGCAGGCGGTCGTAAGGCTCAAAGCGGAAGTCCCTTGTTTCGTCCCCGCCCTTTATCTGGTAAATGGAAAAGGTGTCCTTGTCCTGTCCGGTGGTCTGCGCCGTTTCCTGTGCCTTTGCGTAAAGCTGCTTTACGTCGCCCTCGGTCAGCTCGCCGCTTTTGAGCTGCCCCATAAGCTCGCGGCATTTCTCCGGCGTTCCCGTATAAAGCACGTCGCCCATTTTCGCCCGCCCGTTCTCCTGTGTCACATAGGCTTGCAAGAGGTGGCTGTTTTCCCGGCTGTCGCTGTAAGGGTTCCGGCGCACTCTGTAAATCGTTTCCGGGGTAAAGGCTTCTTTCGGGGCTGCTTCCGGCTTTTCTTTCCCGGCTGTATCTGCTTTTTTCGGGGCTTCCGGCTGTGGCGCGGCTTCTTGTCCCTCTCTGGTGGGCTGCTCCTGTCCGGCGGTCTGCTCCTTGTCCTGTGCCTTTTGCAGCTCCGCAAAATTCGCGTCTATGGAATTGATAATCTCGGCGGCTGCGCTGCGTATCGTTTCAAGGGAGCTTTTCAGCTCGGACAGCTCCCGCCCGCTGCTCCACCCGGCGACATAGCCGAAAGAATAGTCCGACGTGTCAAGCCCGTAATGTTGGCAGACGGTATAGGCGACGCTTTCCGCTTCGACTTCGCGGGTGCGGCGGTCAACGCGGGGTTGCTCGTCCTTTGGCGCGTTGAGGTCAATGTCGTGCAGCTTCGCATGGGCGATTTCGTGAATGGCGGTCTTTAAGGTCTGTAATTCGCTCATGCCCTCGTTGATAGCAATGCGCTTGTCCTCCAAGTGGTAGTAGCCATGAGAGCCGCCCTCGATATTCTCAAAGGCGATAGGAACGGGGGAAGTCTTTTCAAGGGCTGCGAAAAAGTCCTTATAGCGGTCAACGTCGCCTGTCAGTTCGTCAACGGCAATGTCCGGCAGTTCCTTTCCCTCGGTCTGGGAAACGTCAAAGACGGATACCACCTTGTAGGCGGGTATGGTGATTTCCTTTTCCTCGGTGACGGGCTTTCCGTCCTTGCCGATTATGGGCTTCTGCGTGTGCGGGTCGATTTTCTGCATTTCCTGTTTGATTTTATAGGGCGACGGGGCAATGATTTTAATTCCCTTTTGCCCTCTCATCACATTTCGCTCAAAGTTGTTCTTCCAAGCGGAAAAGCCCGCCAAAAGGGAAGCGTCCGGCTTCTGCATGGCGATAAGGACGGTGTTTCGGAAGCTGTAATTATGGAATTTTGACATGACTTTCAGATATTCCTTGTAACGCTCGCTGTCAAAGAGTTCCGTAATGCCCTGTTCCAGACGGTCGGTAATCTCTTTTAATTTCTCGGCGGGCTTCCCGGCTGTCAGCACGATAGGGATAACCGGGTGCGGCTCCTGTGGCTGCTCTGCGGCGGTTCGGGCGGTCTGCTCTGTGGCGGCTGCGTCCATAAAGGTCTTGTCCTGTCCGCCGCGTTCCGGCTGTGGGAAGCTCATAACGCGGTATTCTTTGGGTATCTCGTTTTCCGTTCCCCGATACCATTCGGTAAAGGTGTTCTGATTGTTATAGATATAGCCCTGTTCGGTAAACTGCCCCTTATCCTTGCTAACTGCGTCCCGCCCGTATTCTTCATACTTGAAATATTTCTTTGCTTCTTCGGGAAGCTCCAGCTCGTCCAGTTCGTCGATAAGATAATAACCGTAATCTTCTTCGCTGCGGACAGTGGGATAGAGCCAGTAACAGTCAAGGTTTTGTGCAAGGTTGATAAGGTCTTTCATGCTTCCGGCATACTCGCCATGTGTAACCGCCGCCGCAAATTTATCCTTGTCCCCGTCACTCTGCATTTCCAGAAGTTTTCCAAAATAATTCAGCTCGTCCATGCTTGCGCTTTGGATAACGGAAAGCGGCAAGTCAAAGGGGCAGTCCTCCGTAGAAGAATACCCGTTGATGAAAAAATCCTGCGGATTGTCTGCGGTAATGCCGACGCTTTCCATAGCCGCATGAAGCTGCTCTGTTGTGGTCGGCATGGGAAGCCACACGCCGCCCGGTTTGCCTGTTTCAAAGCGGCTGCGGCTGTCGATAAGAATTGAAAACTGCTCGTTTATGGTTTCACGCTCCTTTCTCTGTTCGGTGTCCTGTGGCGGCTCTGCTGTGGTGGGGGCTGCTTTTTCAGCGGTAGGCTGCGCCCGTTCCTCGCCCTCGATAGCATAGCCCGGTAAAAGCTGCCCGTTTACTTTGAAATGCTCTGCATACTCTGGCGGGATAGGCGGCGATACCTCGGTGAATAAATGCTGATAGGCTTTGATACGCCCATTCAGATATTTTTCCATAGCTGCCTTGTCTGCAAAGACTTTCCTTTCCTGTCCGGCGATTTTTGCCTGTCCGTAATTGTGGGGGCTGTTGGTGTAAATACTCCATGAAAGCGTCCACGAATAGGGAATGGATTTCTCTTTTTCCCTGTCATACCGGGTATTCTCGGATATGTGGTAGCGCATTTGGTAGACGCGGTTGCTGATGTGCTTCCCGTAGTCCGTAGCTTCCCACTGGTTCGCGGTATGCGTAGCTTCGGGTGTCCTCACATACTCAATGGCTTTGTCAATGGCAAGGGTCTTTCCCGCCTGTTCGTCCCATGCCGCCGCCTGTTCTTGCAAGGCTTCAAAAGCTGCCTGTTCAGCCGCCGCGTATTCTTCCCGCAATGCCTGTAACTGTTCTAAGGGCAGGGCGGTAAGCCCGGAAAGGTCAGCGGTCTGTTCCTCAAAATAAATATTTCGCTCTATCCGCATACTGTCAGCCGGGTCTAACTTGTCACGCTCAAACATGGAGTAACCTTTTTTCTTTTCCATTCATTCGCTCCTTTCTGAAATGGCGGCGCACCGCCGCGCTTTTGGGGTTCGCCCCGTACTACGGTGGGCTGTGCGTTATGCCAACAATTTTTTCATTTTTTTAGAGGGTTTGGGAAACTTCCCAACAAGCAAAATCCCCGTCCGGCGCGTCAGCGGCAGGACAGGGATTTACGGAAGTGGGTACCCGCTTCCTATGCTTGCTATTCAAGTTTTTAGTTCTTCTGTACTTCGATACGGTAGTTGACGTATTTCCCGCCAGTGTCAGCCAGAACGATAGTTCCGTCATAGGTCTTGCCTGTTTTCGGGGAATAGAGCTTCTTCACATTCACTTTGCCGGATTTAAGGAGCGCGGCGGCAATCTTCGCGGAAAAAGCGGTCTTGCGTTCCTCGAAAAAGCGGTCATTCTTCCACATGACAAAGGCACATTCTTTGTTGCTGCAATAATAGTTTTTCTTCCCCTCATGGACGGGGGAACCGCAACGGGGGCATTTGCCGACAGAGGGCTTTTCCTCCCGGAACAAATCCTTTTTCCCGTCCAGTGCTGCGGCGTGTGTCTGCACAAGCTCCCGCGCCATAGCTTCAATGCCGGACAGAAATTCGCCGGGGTCTGCGGCTCCCTTTGCTATCTGCGTCAGATTGTTTTCCCATTCTGCGGTAAGCTGCGGGGAAGTGAGCATATCCGGCAAGACTGATATAAGGGCGGCTCCGTTCTGCGTGGGGATAAGCTGCTTCCCCTTGCGCTCTGCAAAGCCGCCCTTTACCAGTTTTTCAATGACGGCGGCGCGGGTGGCGGGAGTGCCAAGCCCCCGGCGTTCCGCGTCCGGGTCGGTGTCCCCGTTCCCGGCTCGCTCCATAGCAGAGAGAAGCGACGCTTCGCTGTGGGGCTTCGGCGGCGTTGTGGTATGCTCCGTTACTTTTGCGGCGGGGTTAGGAAAGTTCTGTCCCTCGGAAAGCTCCGGCAGCGTCACGCCCTCATTTTCCCCGTCCTCTGCTTCGGGCTTATCTTTCAGCGTCGCCCGGTATCTGCGTTCAAGCTCTTTCCAACCCTCCGCAAGTACGGTCTTTCCCCTTGCGGTGAAGTCTGTCCCGGCGCATGAGAAAACCGCCGTAACCGCTTCATAAATATGCGGCTCGGCGGTGGCAAAAAGCAGACGCGCCCCCGCAAGGGTAAGGATATTCTTCTCGCTTTCCGGCAGCGCGTCCGGGTCAGCCTTTGCAAGCTCCATAGTGGGAATGATTGCGTGGTGGTCTGATACTTTCTTGCTGTCTAATACCTTTGCAATCTCCGGCGTGAAGTCCGCGCCCGCCATAAAGGGGAGCTTTTCGCAAAGCAGCGCGATAATGTCCGCTGCGGTGCCGCCCATGTCGTCAGTAAGAAAGCTGCTGTCCGTCCTCGGATAAGTAAGGAGCCGCTTTTCATAAAGGGATTGTGCAAGGTCAAGGGTCTGCTTTGCGGTGTAACCGAAAATGCGGTTCGTTTCCCGCTGCAAAGAGGTAAGGTCAAAGAGCTTTGGCGGGGCTGCGGTTTTCTTCTCTCTGGTAAGGGAAACGCATACCGCCTTTCCCGCTTCGCAAGCCCCTTTCAGCGCGTCGGCTTCTGCCTTGTCCGAAATCCTTTCGCTTGCCGCGTCCGCGCCGGATAAATCAAGGCGAACATGATAATATTTTTCTTTCTGGAAATGGGAGATAGCCGCGTCCCGGTCGGTGAGCATTTTTAAGGTCGGGGTCTGGACGCGCCCCACGTTCAAGGTCTTTCCATACAGGCAGGAGAAAAGCCGGGTGGCGTTAATGCCGATAAGCCAGTCAGCCTTTGCGCGGCAGAGGGCGGACGCAAAGAGCGCGCCATAGTCCCGCCCGTCTTTGAGGGAAGCAAAGCCCGCCTTAATCGCCCCGTCCTCCATTGAAGAAATCCACAAGCGGCGCATGGGCTTCTTGCAGCCCGCCACTTCGTAGACAAAGCGGAAAATCAATTCACCCTCGCGCCCCGCGTCACACGCATTTACCACTTCGGAAACGTCGGCGCGGTGCATAAGCTCTTTAATGGTTTTGAATTGCTTCCCCTTGTCCGGGTCAACGGCGTACTGCCATTCCTCCGGCAGAATGGGTAAGCTGTCAAAACTCCATTTTTTATATTGCTCCCCGTAGGCGGCAGCTTCCGCAAGCTGTACCAAATGCCCGACGCACCATGAAATGAGGTAGCCGCCGCCCTCGATATACCCGTCCTGTTTCCCCTTAATGCCAAGCGCGGCGGCGATAGTCTGCGCCACGCTCGGCTTTTCTGCAATCACAAGTCTAAATGCCATGAAAAAATCCTCCTTTCAGCGTTCCGGCGCGGTGTGCTTCTTCTCCTGTGCCTGTTTCAGACAATAGCCGATACAGGGGGATTGCGCCTTATAAGGGCAACGCATACACGCCGGGGATTTTGGAACGGGCGGCGCACTGTCACGCCGCCCGGTGGGTCTTTGTACCATCATTTTTTCTAAAGGGTTTTCGGTAAAAAGCGTCATGCTTCCTCGTCCTCCTGTTCTTCATCAGAAAGCCCGTCCCCCTCGTCCTCGTCGTAATCGTCAAAATCGAAATCTTCAAGGTCGGTGTCGCCCTTGACGTTCTGCTTTGGCTTCATAAACTTAAAATAATAGAACGCGCCCCCGCCGCCAAGAAGTGCCACGACAAGGAAAAGCACAAGCCCGCCTGTATTGCCTTTCTCTTTGGGCTGCTCTGTTGGTTTCTCGGTTTCCGGCTCCGCTTCCTTGCCGCTGCAAGCGGTCATGTTGTCCTTGCAGACAGGGCAGCTCACATTTACCTTTCCGGCTTCGCATTTATCGGTGCAACTGCAAACGGCGGGCGGGGCTGCTTCGGTGCTTCCGTCCTCCATGAGTGCCATAAGGTCGGCTTCGTCCACTTGATTAAGGAAATGTACGGTGTCCTCGCCCTCGTCGTCCCGGTCGATAAGGATATAAAAGTAATTGCCGTTTTTGGTCGTCACTGTGATAAGCTGCTTGTTGCCGCCGAAATCGTCTACAAGGGTCGCGTTCCCGTCCGGGGTAAGGGGTTCTTCCTTTTCGGGTTCCTCATAGACAACGCCGCTGTCGTCGGTCGCGTCCTGTCCCTCCGGGGTCTGTGCAAAGGCGGTGACGGAAAAGCCGCCCGTCAGCATGAGGGCGGCGCAGAGTGCGGTCAAGGTTCTAAGGATTTTCTTATTCATTCTCGGTGTCCTCCATTTCTTCGGTGTCGTGGTCTGCGGGTTCTGCGGGGTAGCCCGGCGCGGCTTCCATGCCCGGAATACCGCCGCCGGAAAGCATAGCGGAAAGCTCATGCGGGGAAAGGCGCATGGAGCGCACAAGCTGTACGATTTGCAGGTTTTCCGCTTCGGTTTTCTGCGCTTCAAGCCCCCTTAATCTGTTCTGGTACTCGGTGATTTTCTCGCGGGTCTTTGCAATCTCTTTGTCGATACGTTCAATTTTGTTCATAGCCATCAATAAATTTCTCCTTTCTTTGCTCAAAAATATGTTAATTCCAGTTCATCAGCCCATAGCCTTTGATACAGGAGTAATTGACGGGGTAGCTCTTTATCTTGCAGGCGTCGCCGGAATTGCCCTCGACGGTATAGACGCGCTCCCCGTCCGTTCCGATAACAAGCCCCACATGGTCTGCGCTCCCGTCCCCGTCCCAGTCGAAAAAGATAGCGTCGCCGGGGGCGATATTCTCATAGCCCCTCGCGCCCCATTGCCCGCGTGACTGGAACCAGGGTACGCCCTGTGACTGGCACCCGGCAAAGCGCGGCTCGCTCTTTCCGGCTTGATTGTAGCACCATGAAACGAAACAGGCGCACCATTCCACGCGGCTGTTAAATCCGTACCAGCTCCAAAAGGGTCGCCCGCCCACGTTGCCGACTTGCCGCTTCGCAAGGTCTACAACGGCGGTGTTGCCGGGGCGTGTGCCGTTTACAAGCTGTACGCCGCTTAAATCCTCGGACGCGCCCATATCGGGGGAGCCGCCGCCGAAAATCAGCGGTTTGTTTCCGCTTGTTTCCAGATAGACGCGGTACATTTCAAGCTGCTGTGGCGTTAGAAGTTCCTCCGCAATCTCGGAAATGGGCTTGTTCGTCAGCTTCACGTTGAGGATATGGTACTCGTAGGGTACTTCCTCGGTGGTCGTTTCCCCTGTTTCCGGGTCTGTGCTTGTTTCTGTGCGGTAGCGGATTTCCGTTTCTTCTGTCAGCGTCAAAGTGTACTGCATGGCAAAGACGCGATTTAGCTCTGCCTGTGCGCTCTGCGGGGTGTAGGTCTGTAAAAGGGCGGTGAGGTAGGACGCTAACTCATGGGGGTTATGCCCGATACTGTCAAGGTCATAGCGGTATTCGTCATAGCCGGGGTGGGTGCTTTCGATATTGTCAATCTGCTGCTGAAGCTCGTTTTCCTTTGCGGCGTAATTGTTCTCCGTCGCCACAAGGTCGCTGTCCTCCGACGTGTAGGAAGTCCCAAGTATGCCGTTCATCAAGCCGGAGAACATGGAACCGCAAGAGGAAAGCCCCGCCGATACCATGATGAATAAGAGTAGCGCGGCAACGGCGATACATACGCCCGCCGGGTGCCGCCCTACAAAAGCGATTGCCTTTTTTGTTTCCTCGGCGGTCTTTTTTGCCGCCTTGCGGGTGTTCTCTGCGGCTTTCTGCGCCGTTTTTGCGCCGCCTTTCCTTGCCGACTTTGCATACTGCCGCTTGATTTGCTGCTTCTGCATGAAGCGGGAAAGGGGATTGCCCGCAATCTGCGGATTGTCATGCAGGGCTTTATGGTACTGAAAATCCACATTCGCCTTGAACGCCGCTTTCTCTGCCTTTGCCGCCGCCCGGTAGGGTTTGAGCTTGTGGCTGTGGTAGCCCTCCTTGACTTTCCGCGCCCCGTACTTTGCGCCGCGCTCTGCCAGTTCTTCGGATTTGTGCGCCCCCTCAACGCCGGAATTGTCCTTTTCAACGGAATGTATCTTGTTGTGGACGAAAATACCCGCTTCCTGTGCGGGGCGGGATAGCGGGTTATTGTGGGGCTTATTCTTTCCTATGGGCTTTTCCTGTTCCTCAAAATGTAGGCGGGTCTTGCCTTTCCCGGTGGCTTCATCAAAGGTGCGCTCCCGTACAAGTTTCTTTTCTTTGGGGATAGCCGCCTTTGCCGCGTCCAGACGGTCGGCTGCTTTGTCCGATTTTCGGATATACCTTTCAAGCTCCGGCGTTGCCCGTTCCTCGTCGGTAAACTGCAAGCGGGAAGATTTTTCTTTTGCTGTGGCTTCTGCCTGTGCTTTCCTCGCCGCCTTTTTGCTCGCCTTTCTGGTACGCGCCCCGTCGATACGTTCCAAGACGCGCTCGGCTGCTGCGGTGTCCTGTTCCCGTTCTGCCCCCGGCGCATGGGGAAGCGGCGGCGTGTCGGTTAAGGGCGGGGAAGTTGCGCCGCCCGGTAGGGGCTGCGCTGCCTGTTCCGGCTGCGGTGGGGCTTCGGTCTTTGCAAAGTCCGCGTCCCTTATCCGCTTGCTGATACGTTTCTTTTTCCCGGTAGCGGCGTTTACCTCGACAGCCCCCTCGCGGGTCATTTTCTGCGTGACTTTTTCACGCGCCTTATATTGTTTTATGTGTCTGTCCCTCCAATCCGCGCCCTTGCAAGGGCGCAATACTCGGCGTTTATCTCAATGCCTATATAATGCCTGTCAAGCTGCTTTGCGGCTGCCCCCGTCGTGCCGCTGCCGAAAAAGGGGTCAAGCACAACGCCGCCTTTCGGACAGCCCGCCTTGATACAGGTTTCGGCAAGTTTTGGCGGGAACGCGGCGAAATGCCCGCCCTTGTAGGGAACGGTATTGATAAGCCACACGTCCCGCCTGTTCCGCATGGTCGGCATGAGGGCTTCGTCGTAGTAGCTGCCGCTTCGCGCCCGGTTAAGCCCCTGTACGTTCCCCTGTCCGGGTACTTCGTCCGCATATTTCTGTCCCGCGCTGCGCCCGGTGCGGTACCGCGCCGCCGTTGTGGGGGCTAACGGCTCGGCTATGGCGGCTGCGTCATAAAAATACTTCTTTGACTTCGTAAGCAGAAAGATATGTTCATAGCAGCGGGTAGGGCGGTCTTTCACGCTCTCCGGCATGGGGTTTTCTTTCTGCCAGATAATGTCGCTCCGTAAATACCACCCGTCAGCGCGTAGGGCAAAGGCTAAAAGCCAAGGGATACCGATTAAGTCCTTTTGTTTGCAGCCGGAAACGCGGTTGTTTCTTGCAATCTGCTGTCCGTTTCTGCCTTTCGGGTTCTTCGGGTCTGCATGGTAGCCTTTATTTCCTGTGCCGCAGTAGGTGTCCGCGATATTCAGCCAGAGCGTACCGTCAGAACGCAGTACCCGGCGCAGCTCGCGGAAAACCTCGGTCAGCCTGTCAATGTACTGCTCCGGCGTGTCCTCCCGCCCAATCTGCATATCAAGCCCGTAATCCCTAAGCGCATAGTAGGGCGGGCTTGTGACGCAACAGTGTACGCTTTCCTCTGGAAGCTCCCGCAAGGCATAGAGCGCGTCCCGGTTGATGATTGTGTCAGTTTTCAGCCCGTTCATGCTTCGCCCACTTCCTCCGGCTTCGTCGTCATTACCCGGTAAAGCTCGGTGTCTTTCGGGAAGCGGTCTACAAAGGGCAGCACCACGTTCCCGTAGAAGATAAGCCCCTCGCCCGCTTCGGTGTGGGTGACATACTTCATCTGCTGCGGGGAGATGTTGAGCTGCTTTGCAAGGATAGCCCGGTCGCCCGCCGCCTGATTGAGCATGAGGACAAAATCAGAGTTTTCAAAGATATTCTCCACTTCGCGGGAAGCAAGCAAATCTTTGACGTTCTGCGTGATTGCTGTGGGTATGCCGCCCCATTTTCTGAAACGCTTCCAGATTTCAACGGAATAGGCGGCGGTCTGTTCCTCTTTCAAGAGAAGATGAAATTCGTCCATAAAATACCGGGTGGATTTCCTTTCTGCCCGGTTGACGGTGACGCGGTTCCATACCTGGTCCTGCACAATGAGCATACCTAATTTTTTGAGCTGCTTCCCAAGCTGCTTGATGTCAAAGCAGACAAGGCGGTTTGAAAGCTCTACATTCGTCCTGTGGTTAAAGACGTTAAGGCTCCCGGAAACATAAAGCTCCAACGCCGCCGCGATACGCGCCGCTTCCGGCTCCGGCTGCTTCAAAAGCTCGTTGTAGAGGTCGCCCAAGATAGGCATTTTCTCCGGGTCGGGGTCTGCAAGGAAAGGGCGGTACACGTTCCTAACAGCGCGGTCAATGACGGTCTTATCGACGGGCTGCAAGCCCTCCTTGCCGCCTATGACAAGCTCGCAGAGGGAGAGGATAAAGTCGGATTTCAGCGCAAGGGGGCTGTCGTCCTCGCTGTAATTGAGGTTAATATCCATAGGGTTCACATACTGGGGCTTCCCGTCAATGCCCTTGCCCGTAGGCGATAACCGTATCACTTGCCCGTCAAGCCGCTGCACAAGGGAAAAATACTCTGCTTCCGGGTCGCAGATAATTATGTCGTCGTCGGTAATGAGGAAAGCGTTTGTCATTTCCCGTTTGGCGGCAAAGGATTTCCCGCTTCCCGGCGTACCCAAGATTAAGCCGTTGGGGTTCTTTAGCTGCTTGCGGTCGCAGAGTATCATGTTGTTAGACAGGGCGTTTAAGCCGTAATACAAAGCCGCGCCCGTCTGAAAAAGCTCCTGCGTGATAAAGGGGATAAAGATAGCGGTGCTTGACGTGGTAAGCCCTCTTTGAATGGGGATAAGGTTCTCCCCAAGCGGTACAGAGGACATAAGCCCCGCTTCCTGTTGGTAGTCAAGGCGGGTTAAGGCGCAGTTGTTCTTCTGTGCAATGCCCGCCGCCGCGAATACGTCATTTTCCAGTTTCCTTTTTGTGTCTGCCATGTTCACCACAAGGAACGTCAAGAGGAACATTCTTTCATTCCGGCTCTGCAAGTCCTGTAAGAGGTTCTTCGCTTCGCTGCCGAAAGTGGCAAGGTCGGACGGGATTATATCCATGTCGTAGCCGCTGCGTACCGCTTTTTTCTGTTCTTCGATTTTCATTTTGTCAAGGTCGGTGATTTTCCGCTTGATTGTCTTTATGGCTTCGGTCTGGTCGATACTGTGGATATGCAGATTGACGATAACGCCCGTTTCCAAGTCCAGAATGTCAGATAAGATACGGTCGTTTAATTCCGGCGCAAGGATTTCAAGGAATGAAACCGCGCCGATTTTGCGCCCCATGCGGAAATACCGCCCCTCGCCAAAACGGAAAGAGGACGGGGCGATAAAGTCCTTTGTGGAAAGCCCGGACGGGGCAAGCCATGAAAAATCAAAGGCAAACTGCCCGCCCTCCGGGTGGAAAATGCCATGCAGCATTTTAAGGCGTTCATAGCCTGTCATGGGGCGGGCAGACACGCCCAAGAGCTTAAAGTTGTTGAGTACGTCCGTTTCGATACGGGCAAGGCGGGATTTCGCCGCGCCCAGACTGTCGGCTTCAATGGCAAAGGTGATATATTTTGCTTTGACAAGCCCGTTGTTGCCCTTTGCAAGCTGGTTTTTCAGCATATCCCGGTATTCTGTGCGGATAGAATTGAAAGCGTCCTCCTGTGCCGGGATATTGACCGCCTTTTCCGCTTCGCCGCGCTGCGTCCCCTGATTGATGAAAGAGAGCTGCACCGAAACGGAAGCGTCAAAGTAGTTGAGGAAGTCGCACCAGTTCTCAAAAATGGCGGTCTTGTCGTCTGCCTGTGCAAGCTGATAGTTAATATCTTCAAAGGCGACGGTCTTTGAGTATTTCCGTCCCGTAACCTTGCAGATACCGTCCGGGTACATCTGGATATAAGGGATTGTCTGCTGCGCGGTGTGCGCTTTCCCGTCGCCCTTTGCCTGTCTGATGATTTCCGCAATCTGCTTTTTCTCGGCGCGGGTGAGCTTGCGGGGCGGGTTAGGCTTTGCGCTTCCCGCCGCGCTGTTTCTTCGTGTTTCCTTTTGCAATCGCTGATACCTCCTTTTCAAGTTTTCTCTGCCGTTCTAAGACGGAATAAAAGTTGTCTGTCCTGTATGGTCGTTCTTTGGGGGCTATGAATTTCGTCTGAATGATGTTCTTCACCACCACTTCAAGGGGCTGTCCATGCTTCTCATACATGGCAAAGAGGAAACAGGGCAGCATGACGGCAATCATAGCCATAGACGCAAGGCTTGTGCCTGTGCTGTCTTTGAGCAGAAAGAAAAGCGGCAAGCCGAACAGGAGAGCCGCCGCAAAACATACAATCTGCCGTTTGGTAAGGTTGAACGCTACTTTTGTCTTGACTTTGGATAAGTCTTTGGGTACGGGTACATACGCCAAGTGAAAACCTCCTTTCTCTGGGTTTGGTGTTGCTGTAACTTCCCATAAGGGTAATCAAGGCAAAGGTCAATCTATGCCCTTTGCCCGCCCGTATTATATGGGGGTTATCCGCGTCAAGGTCGGGTCGTATTTTCGCCGCTTCGCTCTGAAAATCTCCACCCTGCCCTTGACACGCCGCTAATGCGCGGAGAATATCGACTTCGCCAGTGCGCCGGATTTGAACAGGGAGAAACAGAGGATAACGGTATAGGCTGCAAGGGAGAATATCGCGCTGTGCAGATTGTCCGCTATTATCATGTTGTTTACCAGAACCGCGTAAATGCCGACGCATATCATAATGAGGAAGCCTTGAAAACCGATAGCGAACAGGGATTTGAGGTAGTTGTTTCCTATCTGCCCCCATTCCCGGTTCGTCATTGTTGCAAACGGGATAGGCGATACCGAACAGTAAAGGTAAATCTCTATCATGCGCCCGTAGAGGATAACGGTTATCAGTACGGACATGATTTTCATGCACAAGCTCACAAGGCTTGTTTCCATGACAAGTAAGAGCAGTTCGGGGATTTCCATAGCGTCAAGCCCGTCCTGCATGGAAGCAAGGGCGGCGGCAACATCAATCTCTGTGCTGCCGCCGATTACCCCCGCCGCGCCGGAAACAACGTGCTGCGCCATATCGAACACCGCCATAGTGATGTCAAAGGTGTGCGTCACAAGGTAGACTGCCACAAACGCCTTGAACACCCACTTGAAGAACATGGAAGTGTCAACGTCGTGCATATTGTTCTTTTCCGTTACCATGCTGATAAGCTCATAGCATAGGACGTAGGTAATGACAAGCCCCGCAATGGGTACGATTACATTCTCACTAAGGGTCTGTATCATGGAGAATATATTTGCGTTCCACCCTTGCGGGGTCTGCCCTACCTCTGCGGCGATAGTGCCGACTTTCTCGTTTACGTCCCCGAACATAGTTGACAGATTACCGTTTATGGCTCCTATGAGGATTTCCTTTATCCATTCGTTAATCGCGTCAAGTATGCTCTGCATAAGCCTTTACCCGCGCTTCTTAACCGAACAAGCCGGAAAGCAGCGGTACAAGGGTCATGCCGATAAGGGCAACGCCGCCGCCCGCCATAAGCTGCTTCATGCCCTGGCTCTTCGCGCCCGGATTGTCGTTGCCGTAGCCCTCCATGAGATTGATAACGCCCCAGATACCAAGCCCGGCTCCAAGTGCTACAACAAGGGTCTGCAAAACGTCTACTGCGCTATTGAAAAATGCCATAAATAAATCCTTTCTGCCGCGTCTGCGGCTGTCCGGCAAGCGGACAAAAGGCGGTCAGCGTATGCCGCCGCATAAAAAAACCGCCCTCTGGTAAAGGCGGCTGTCCCCGCGCTGCGTAAGTTCTGCGGCGCGGCGGTATTCAGTTGTAGGGGGGTGCGGCTCCTGCCGCTGTGTGCTGCGCCGGAAAGTAGGGGCGCGTATCATGTAGCCGATATTGATATATGTGATTGCTTCGATTCCTCCTTTCGGTGTCCCGCTGTGCTGCCGGACGGGTATTATTCAGACTTGCGGGAAGTGAATAGCTTGCATAGCAAGGTGTTCGCTTCCCGCAAGTTCACAAAGGGGTAGCTGCCGCAAGGCAGCGTAGGGGAAGTGTAGCTTCCCCTGTCCCCCCCTCCCCGGCGGTCTGCCATGCTGTCACTGTTGAGGGATAAGCCCCCGGCGCGTGACATACTCCGTTGCAAAACGGCGGTGTTCCGCTTCCTTTTCCCGCCAATACTCCCATAATGCAGCGTCGGCGGCTTCCGCAACATTCATTAAAAACCGTTCAAGCTGCTTTTGTTTTTCCTCTGCGCTACGTTTCCTCATGGTCTGCGTCCTCCTGTAAGTCTGCTGCGTCAATCTCGTAATAGTCAAAAACCTCGTCGGGCTTGACAATGGCGGGGCGGCGTTTAAGGTGCTTTTCCATGTCAAAGGCGTTCTTCGGGTCTGCGTCGGATAGGTACTTGTATTTCGGGTGTTTCGTTATGTCGAATTTGTCCGAAAAGAACGGGCGCACCCCGCGTAGCTGCAAGATACATTTCCCTCCGTCCATGACTGCGATTTCATCTTCCGTCATAAGCTGCTTTCCCAATTTCTGATAGTTCAGCCCATGCGAAAGCTCCCGCCCCCTTGTTTCGGAAGTGTTGAAGCTGTCTATCGTTTCCTTGCCTAAAATCTCCGATATTTCTTTGAGCGTGGTTTTTTCCTTGCCGCCCAAGAAAAGCGTGGTGTCGCAGTTGCCGACTATGGTATCGGCGTTGTCCTTGTAGATTGCCTTTAGCTGTGACTGGCTCTGCAAGATGATTGACGCGGAGATTTCCCGGCTCCGTATGGTTGCGATTAGTTTCTCAAATTTGGGGATTTGCCCGATATTCGCAAATTCATCAAGTAAGCACCGTACATGGACGGGAAGCCGCCCGCCGTATTCATCATCTGCTTTGTCGCACAAGAGGTTGAATAGCTGTGTGTAGAGAATACTCACGACAAAGTTAAAGGTGTCGTCGGTGTCGCTGATAATCACGAAAAGGGCGGTCTTTCTGTCACCTATGGTGTCAAGCTCCATTTCGTCGGTTTCCATAAGCTCCCGCAGCTCCTTAATGTCGAATGGGGCTAACCTCGCGCCGCATGAGATAAGTATGCTTTTTGCGGTCTTGCCAGAGACAAATTGTCAAGGACTTTTTAATCAAATTCACAAAAAAGCCACAAAAAAGTGCCAGAAGCAGATTTTAGCTCCTGACACTTTTGCGGATGGGTTATTTGCTCCTGCTTAACAGTTCGTCGCAAAGGTACGCATATTCCGGCAGTTGGCCGATATAGGGTTTCCAGCGCCGCTTAATCTCGGCCAGTTCCAGCGGATCGGCGTCCTCGAAGTCATGGTCGTTTCCGGTCATTCCAAAAACATCCAGTGCTATATCATTCAAGCACTCATAACAAAGGCCAGCAGCGGACTCTATCCAGTTGCCGGTATCAATATAGACTGGGTCGATAGATATTGCCAGCCACACATAGCCGACCTTGTCCGACCAAACCAAATCATAAGCAGTCATTTGTTGGATGTGTTTCTCGAACACTTTACGGACGCGCTCAATCTCATTTTTCTCTTTTTCTGTGTACAGCATTTTCATGTCCTCCTTGGCTAAAAGTTTTGGCGTGTACCATCATCAGTTTAACACAAGGCGGCTTCGTTTATCAGTCTGTCACATCTGCTGAATTTCATTTTTGAGCATACGCTTGATTTTATCGCTCATGGTTTCTGTGCTGGTATTGCTGAAATGGACATGAACCTTGTAGGTTGTCTTGCCGATTTTCTTTACCATCGCTGGCGTGTTTTCCGGCGCTCTGGACGCAGTAGCGGCGTCTGCCACCTGCATAGTACGGGGTTCTTTGTTCATGGCGCTCCTTTCTCCGAACGGGTCTGTGCCGCCCGATAAAAAATCAGTCGTGCTTACTGTTTACAATGTCTTTTGCTGTCTGTCGGGTAGCACCGGCATTTTCTTCCCTGAAATTCTTCCCGTCAAAAAGAATCGGCGCACACCGTTCCAGAATACGGTCATAGATACGGGCGTGGGCCAGATCAGGCGGGTTTTTCAGCTCGGACAGTTTCAAGTTTGTTGTGATAATCATGGGCCTGCGGCTGCGGTAGCGGCTGTCGATGACGAAAAACATCTGCTCCATAGCATATTCGGTACTGCGCTCTACTCCCAGATCGTCAATGATAAGCAGGTCATACTCGTCAAAGCTGGCAATAAACTCCGACCTGTCCTCGGAAAACATTCCCGTCAGACGGTTCAGGATGGTGGGAAAGTTCGTCATCAGCACAGGCACATCCCGGTCAAGCAGGGCATTGGCAATACATCCGGCGAAAAAAGACTTGCCGGTTCCCACATCCCCGAACAGCAAAAGCCCGATATTGCTCTTATATGCCTCTTTCCAGTTCTCCACATAGGCATGAGCCTTGTCCATCAATGGGTTTTGCCCGTTATCATTGGAAAATGTGTAGTCATACAGATAACGGTCTTGCAGGCCCTGGGCCTTCCGGCGCTTGATGCGCTCCATGCGGCGCTGCCGTTCTTCAGCAGCCTTGCGCTGCTCCTCAGCCTCCCGCTGGCACTGGCAGATGCAGCGCGGCATAAAGTAGCCGGATTTCCCGAAGCATGGCACAACGGTCTGTCTCTGGCCGCCGCATTTCTTACAGTGAATGAGCCCGTCTGACGGGTCTATATACTCGTCCTCAGCCAATTCCACACCGGCAGCTGCCTTGTCGATGAATGCCCGGATTTCTGCGGTAATCTCAATCATACAGTTTCATCCTCCTTTACGCTGTAATCCCGGTTGCGTGAGGGTGTGATCGTTTTTTTAGCATCCTCACCGGCCCAGCGCCGGATGGTGGCGGCATGGCTCTGATACCGCTTGCCGGTAGAAGCCATGTACTCGGACAGCTTTTCGATGTACTGGCCCCATACAGTGGGAAAGCTGGCCTGTAAGTCTGCCAGTTCCCCGTCCGTCAGGAAAACATTCTGGTAACGGCCATAGGCGTGGGCGCTCTCACTCTCTCTATTCTCTATACTCTTATCTCTAATATCTAATCTCTTATCTCTAATCTCTGGTGGACAAATGTCCCCCTGGCTATATGGTGGACAAATGTCCGCCCCGCCGGATGGGAGCAGTTTTTGACGCTTCAATCGCATACGCTCTTTCTTTTTCCGTTCCCCCTCGGTAGAGGATTGGCCGATCAGCAGTTGGATGTCGGTCATGTAGTAGGCCCCATCGGTCAAAATCTCCACAAGGCCAAATTCAAGGAACACCTTCAAGGCCCGTTCCACCGTCCCCACCTGATGGCGGGTAAAGGTGGCGATGGTCTGGGGCGTGTGGGGCAGATGGTCATTGAGCATGAGGATACCGCCGCTTTTGAGTGACATGAGGTACATTTTCAGCAGCAGATTGGAGTACAGCAGGCCATCCTGCATACTCTCCAAAATAACCATCGTTTCGCTGTTGTAGAAGTTTTCTTTCAGTTTGAGGTAGTAATATTTTCGATTGTCTGACATAGGCTTCCTCCTTGGGGTTTATTTCAGGGGTCTGTATGCCTTTAGAGGGCCGTTTTGGGGGCCAGAGGATAAATCTATCAGGCCCCCAGCGACACCCTCGAAAAAAGCCTTGATTTACAAGGGGTTTTCAGCCCCTAAAGCGTGACATTTCGCCCTTTGTTTCCGCTTGCGCTGGGCGGCCTTGATACGCTTCATGCGTCCGGCACATTCCGGGCAGTATTTGGCCCGGTTGGAGCCGGGGGTGAACAGCGCCCCGCAGACGGCGCACCGTTTGGCGTCCAGGCGGTGGAACAGGGCCGTTTCCAGTTCTCTGTCCAGCGGCAGCACCGCCGCCCGGAACCACCGGCACAACAGGGAGTAGGAAATGGACTGGACGCAGACACATTCCTCCCCATCATCCAGCGCGATACAGTGGCCGCCGTCATAGTTGCAGCACTCATGTACCAGCCGCCGCGCTCTGCGGTACTGGCGGTAGTCCATGACGGGGACGGGTTCAGGCTTGCTTTTTTTCATGCTGGCACTTCCCACACCCGCCGCAGTTGCCGCAGCCCTGGCAGGCATGGGCCTCCGGCTCCGGGCCGGTGGGCGCGTCTGCCGATTCCGGCTGCAAGAGGGCATGGGGCAGGCGGATATTCAGGTGGATAGTGACGGGCAAAATAATTTGCTTCATACAGTGACCTCCTTCAATGAATTTACTGTTAAATATTCGTGCAAAGTATTGTTTTCTTCGTGCAAATGGCATATACTAAAAGTACCAGCAGAAAGGGGTTGATGATATGGCTGGAAATACCACAAACATCAGCATCCGCATGGACGCGGATTTGAAGGCACAGGCCGACGCCCTGTTTGCGGAACTCGGCATGAATTTATCCACGGCGTTCAACATCTTCGTGCGCCAGTCGCTTCGTGAGGGCGGCATTCCCTTTGAGGTGAAGCTGGAACAGCCCAACAAGGAAACGATTGCTGCCATGCTGGAAGCGGAAAGGATTGCAAAAGACCCGTCTGTAAAGGGATACAATGACCTTGACGAGTTATTTGCCGACCTGAAAAAATGAGGAAAACAAAGTACACCGTCAAGTACACGACCGCTTTCAAAAAGGACTACAAGCGGGCAATCAAGCGCGGCCTGAAAATCGAATTGCTGGAACAGGTCGTGGCGCTGCTGTCGATGGGCGAACCGCTGCCGGATAAAAACCGCGATCACGATTTGTCCGGCGATTGGGTGGGCCATCGGGAATGTCACATTCTCCCGGACTGGCTGCTCATTTACCGTATCGAGGATGATGTGCTGGTGCTGACGCTTGCCCGCACCGGGTCGCACAGCGACTTGTTCGGCAAATAAACCATCTGCCGCCGTATGGGGAAACCTGTACGGCGGTTTTTCTGTGTGCAAAAGGGTGTCGTGAAACGCGACGCACCTGAAAGGGGTCGGCAAAGCGCCGTACCCTTTACCGCTCCGGCCCCCGGTCGCGGGGCTTGTCCCGTTCCTGCCGGGCCAGTTGGTCGGCGGCCTTGCGGAGCCGTTCCACAGCTTTCAGTTCCTCCCGCATGGCTTTCATGTCGATGGTGTCCACCTGCTTCTGGGCGGTCAGCAGGTCGATCTCGCGCTGCCATGCCTTGGGGGTGATTTCCTCGCCGCTGTCCTTTAGTTCCTTCAGATACCGGGCCGCCGCGTCATAGAGGATCAGTTCCCGGCTGTGGCGCTGCTCGAACAGTTCCCGCTTCTCCGGCTTTACCCTGGCAAGCTGCTTGTGGACAGTCTTATACTCGTTGTACTGCGCCCACATCTCCCCGCGCTCGGTGAGGACAGCGATCCGGCGCTCAGCCTTGACGATCTCTCGCCGCAGGTCATAGTAACGGGTGTTCATATCTGCGATTTTTTCATGGAGCTGCTGCATGGATTGGATGCCGTTTGCCTGCAAAAAGCTGAACAGGGCGGCGCTCTCCTGTAAAGCCCGGATTTTGCCGGTGCGGGTGTCGGGCCGCTTGAGCTGCTGCTGGGCCTCCCACAAGTCAATCATGCTGGGCTGCTGGCCCTCCGGCTTCTCGGCCTCGGCCTTCGACCAGTTGTAGAGGCGGGTAATGCGGGCCTTGATTTCTTTCAGCAGCTTGTTGTCGGCGGCGATCTGCCGGTTGACTTCCCCCTTGTCGGTGCGGATGCCGCGCTTCTCCATCTGGCTGGCCGCTGGTCCCAGATGGACAGAGGGGATTTTATCAATGCCCCGGCGCTTGTAGCTGCGGTGGTCTACCAGGGCGGGATGACCGGCGGCCTCCAATGCCCGGTTGGTGCAGGCCGCCCATGCCGCCCGCCAAATCTCCACATTCCCTTTGTCGTTCCAGTTGGTGGTGTCCTCCCGGTGGTTCTTCCAGCCGCCTTTCCCATCCGGGATACGCTGTCCATTCTCGTCCAGATCGTATGCCTTGCGGCACTTTGCGCCCCACTGTCCATTTTCTTTCAGAGGCCGGAGCGTCAGCATGATATGAACATGGGGGTTGCCGGTTCCCTTGTCATGGATGGCAAAGTCAGCACACATTCCTTTGTCTACAAAGTTGTCCTTCACATAGGCGCGCACAAGGGCAAGCTGCTGTTCACCGGACAGTTCACGGGGCAGAGCTGCCTCGATCTCACGGGCAAGCTGGCTGTCCCTTGCTTTCTCGATTTGCTCCACGCTGTTCCAGAGGATAGATCGGTCTGCAAATTCCGGCGGCGCGTGGGCAGGCAGCATGATCTCCGCATGGACAATGCCGCCTTTCCGGGTGTAGTCGTGGGTCATTCCATCCCATTCATTTGTCATCTTGGTTCCGCTGCGGTAAGCAGCTGCGGCAACGGCAGAACGGCCTGCGCTGCGCTTGATGATACTGACTGGGATATGACAGAAATCTATGGGGAACACCTCCTTTCAGTGAGGGGATAACAGGCTCTGTGGAGCCGGACAAACGCAAAGCGGGTGTTTGGCTGTGCAGAGCGCACAAGGGGTTTGGGGAGCGTAGCTTCCCATCGCGGACGAAGTACGCAACGCCCCCGGCAGGGCGCACAGCACCGGCAACGGTGTATAAGTGCGCCCTTGTAAACACGGGACTTATGGCGTGTCCCCGGATTTTGGCAGGGTTGCAATCAATTCCACAGCCCCCGGAAGATGGGACAGGGCAATCAAAAATGCTTTGACCTCTGCGCCGGAAAGGTTGGAAGCCAGCGGGAAAATCCCCTCCAAAATGGCTCCGCGCTCAATCAGGCGGCGGGTGCGGGCCTTGCGTTCCTCGTTGTGCTGCTTGTTCTCCAAAATCTTCTTTCGGTTTTCAAGCTGCCGAATCTCCTTCAGGACTTTCTCCCGTTCTTCTTTTTGTGGGTGGGCTGTAATTTTTTCGTTCATGTCAGGCACCTCTTTTCTTTGGAAATACTCATAGATTGACCGTCCATTTCTGACGCACAAAGTACCGGCGCAGCCTCCGCAGTGCGGCATGGATGGATTTTCCCGCCTGTGATGGCGTGATACCCTCCATTGCGGCAATATCTTTCACTTTCATACCCAGCATATAGCGGGCATGGACACGGCGAGCCTGCATAGGCGGCAGGGAGGAAATGGCTTCATACAATCGCCGTATCAGTTCTTTGTATTCGGCTAATTCTTCTTTTTCTATCAGGTAGTCCTCCGGCGATGGCTGCGCCCAGCTGATGGCGGCATTTTCGATTCCATCGTTACAATCGAGGGAATAAAACGCCTTATACCGGAACATCTTGCGATCTCTGGCGGCCTCGGCTCTCTTGTCCAAAAGAAATGCTTCGACGATCTCATCGGACACCTCCACAAAAATGTCCTCTTTGCAAAATGGATAATATTGTTTGAGATTGATGGTCTGCATAGGCATGCCCTCACTCTGTTTGGAAAAGGCCATCATAGCAGCGGCGCATATTCCGCAGACCCCGGCGGATAGCAACGCTAACCTTGCTGCTGTGGACGCCCTCTATCCGAGAGATTTCCGGCTGCCTGATACCAGCAATGTAGTAGGCATGAACACGGCGGGCCTGTGTTGGGGTGGCATGGGCCAGGGCCTCCGGCAAGGCGGCCAGCAGCCGCAGATGGGCGGCCCGTTCCTCGCGCTCCAAAAGGATTTCCTCCGGCGATCTGCCGTGTTCCAGCGCATAGTTCTCCGTCCAGCTATATGCGTCCAGGGAGTAGTAGGCGCGCTGGTAGACCTTCCGGCGCTCATAGTTGTTCATCTCGCGCTGGGCCTGCCGCATGACCTCCCAAACCTCATCGCTGACCTCCACAAACTCGTCATGTCGGTAGTGGGGATAAATCCACCGCAGATTGATTGTTTTCATAGGCTTACCTCCTGAAAATGGGAGAGGCGGGCAGCTTGTCCGCTGTCCGCCTCCCGCTGGGATAAGGGAAACAATCCCTTTCACTTGGTAGCCCGAAAACAGGTCATTCGTGGGGTCTGTTTTCAAAAAAATCTTTGAAAATTTTTCTGACCGCGATAATGGAGTCCCGGACAGAATACTTTGAGCAGCCGCAAATCGTTCCAATCTCCGCGTAACTCAAACCTTCCAGGGCATAGAGCAGGAACCGGCGGCGCTGGGCCTCGGTGCAGGTGTCCAGGACGGCCATCAGCTCGCCCAGCGTTTCCATGCGGCAAAGGTATTCCTCCGGCGTTTCGCCGTAGATACCAACGCCCTCGGTGGCAACTATGTATTCGTCAAACTCCCGGCCATCCCAATGCCGCCGCTGCTCATGGGACAGGTTCTCGGCTTTGTGGTCGGCCCGGTCAAGAAATTCATAGACTTCCAGCGTGACTTCCACGGCCACAGCTTGTCCGTTGTAATTGATGGTGACTTCCATCGGTCTTTCCTCCGTTCAGATTTTTTCGGGAAAATCTGAACGAGGTGGCGGGGAACGGCACCGGGGGCAAGGTTCGGGCCATGTTGGCCCGATGTTCCGGCCCCATAGGTATGAAAAAACGCCCGGACAGCATGAAGCTATTCGAGCGCAAAAAACACGGTATTCAGTTATATTGTGACAATTTTCGCACTGGCTGCCAGACGGGGCCTGTCCGGTGGCCGGGCTTTTTTTGACGGTAGTGAAATATCGTCTGAATTTGTCGGCGGTCAGTGTGCTTCATGGCGGCTCCCTCCTAAAGCCGCCGTGTCAACGTATGGGCGTCACTCCTTTGTTGAGGGCATAAGAAACGGCGGCCTTGATGTACTCAAAACCGCCGCAGTACCCGGAAAATCCATTATGGGCGCACGAAGCTGCCTGCCCTGCAACGGTTTTTTTCTTTTCCCGTCTGGCGGGGCAGGATAGCTTGTCTTATTCGGTTTATTCTTGCTCTTGTGCGGCTGCCTCTTTCAGCCGCGAAAAGCTCTCATCGCTGATGATGTGTTCAATCCGGCAGGCGTCGGCCTCCGCAGTTTTTGGGTCAACGCCTGCGGCGATAAGCTGCTCGGTAAAAAAGCAATGGCGCTCATAGATTTTTTCGGCAACCTCGCGGCCCACATCGGTCAGATGGAGAAAGTGATCTTCATCCATTGTAAGAAAGCCGCCGTCCCGCAAGGTAGCCACCGCATGGCACACGCTGGGCTTTGACACCTCCATGTGCCGGACCACATCTACGGAGCGTACCATACCGAGTTTCTTTTGGAGAACAAGGATGGTTTCCAGATAGTCCTCCCCGGACGCATAGAGTTTCATCAGAACCTCCTTATTTAGTCGTGAGATCGTAAACAGAGATTGATTCATTTGATATTTCCATTCGCCGAGTACACAACAATCCCATTAACTCACGATCATGTGTCGCCACAAATACTATTCTATTGGAAGATAACTCTTTGATAAGTTCACAGACTTTGATCATGTTCCCATAATCCAAGCCGCTAGTCGGCTCATCAAAAATCATAATATCTTTATTTGCAAGAGTTGCTACTGCCAGAGCAAGCCGCTGCTTTTGACCTCCAGAGAGTGTCATAGGATGTTTATCCTTGTAATCCAATAAGTCCAGTCGTCTTAGAATTTTCGTGATTTCCTGTTCATCGACAGTTTTATTGAGAAGAGAAAATTCTTCCCATACACTATCCGAAAATAACTGATGGACAACATCCTGCATTGTCATGTAACACAGTTCTCGGCGCTTCTTATATGGATATGGCTTTCCATCAAACACAATTCTTCCTGCTTTTTCTTTCATAAGCCCACAAAGCACACGCAGAAAAGCGGACTTTCCACTTCCATTGCGTCCAGTAACTGCAATTATATCCCCGCGAGCCGCTGCAAAAGATGCGTTGCTGAAAATGGTTCTATTTTTATAGCTCACGGATAAATTATCAATCTCCAATATGCCTGAATTACACTTTGTAGGCACCTCATCTTTTTCGTTGTCCAAGGTAAAGCAGCGCAATCCAAGCCTAATACGTTCTGAATCCGCTAACGCACGAAATTCATCGCCTGTATATACTTTCTGAATAACGCCGTGTTCAATATAAACAGCCTTATCCACTAAATCCATGAGAAAATATAAGCGATGTTCTGAGATCACAATCGTTTTACCCATTTGCTTCAATTTGAGAAGAATTTCATGCAGCCGGTCAATTCCATCTTTATCAATATTTGCCGTTGGTTCATCAAGGACATAAATATCCGGATTTACGGCATAAATAGAAGCGAGAGCAAGTATCTGTTTTTCGCCACCAGAAAGGCCAAAAACACTTCGACCCAACAGATTTTCAATCTTAAGACCGTGAGCTACTTCTTGAACACGGGCATTTATTTTGTTTGGCTCTATTCCTAAATTTTCCATGCCAAAAACCAGTTCACTATCAGAGTCAAGATTAAAAAATTGAGTTTTAGGATTTTGAAAAACTGAGCCTACATCTTCTGATATTTCATAAACTGGTGTTTTGGCAATTTCTTTTTCTTTAACAACAACAGAGCCAGAATATTTTCCTTCTGTGAAATGCGGAATCAATCCGTTGATGCACTTGGTTGCAGTTGTCTTACCGCAGGCACTTCTTCCACAGAGAAGGACAAATTCCCCCTTTTTTATTTGCAGATCAAGGGAATTTAACTGTTCTTCACCTGTATTTCCATAGGAAAATGACAGGTTTTCAAATGTTATCATAAAATCCCCCCTTCTTAAAGCAACACAAAAGCAATAATAACAAGTACAATAGCGACAAAGCAGAGTACATAATCCTGTATATGGAACCGCATAGATACTGCACAGGTTTTAGGGCGTGGATTATCTATACCACGCGCAGTAATAGCCTGACTTAATTCATCTGCTGTTGTCGAGGCTGATAACATGAGCGGTACATAGATATACTCCAATTTTTGAAAAACACCATGTACATTTCTCAATTTCATCGCATCGCTGATAGCTTGTTGTTCTTCGTGTAAAGTAGGAAAATATCGTACCGTAATTGCAAGCGGGATAATAACTGCCTGTGGCAAGTGCCATTTTTGCATGGCGTGCATAAGCAAGCGTATCGGGGTTGTTTGAACCAATAAAGCCCCTAATGTTACACAGGGGAGCAGCTTCCGAAACGTAATAACTACGATATTTAGTGAAGTCATAATTATTTCCGGGCAAAACGGTAAAATCCAACATTTTATTGCAAGCAGTACAATATATGTAATGGTACTTTTCAGCGCCGTTTTATAAACTCCACAAAGCAATAAAAGGATTACCAATGCCGCAACAACCAGCATTTCTGCATATACATGGCTATTTGTAAAGACAAATATATTGATGCCGAGTAGCAGGAGTATCTTAGTCCTTGGGTCGAGGACTAAGATACCCTTTCTTATTGTACCCATTAAACGATGCCTGCCTTTTCAAAGTGCTTTTTCAACATCAAGCGTCCAACCAAAGTACCAATCAAACCGCCGACAAATGCAACTGCTAACATACCAATGAAAGAACCGGCAGAGATCATAGACTGTAACCCCTCTACATATTCAACGCCCATACCCATTTCTTCGATAGACTTCATGTAGGCATCTTGAAATAACCACATAGGCAGGGGAGAACCAATAAAACCAAAGGCGGTAAATCCGCCAGCCAGGGCAATGCCTTTGAATGATTTGTAACCCAATACCTTTCTTGCAGCTTCGCCCAGAATTCCGGCAACTGCAAAAGTGACGATGATAACCCAAGTGCATTCACCTGTTGCAAAATACAAAAGCCCAGTAATAATTGCAAGAATCAATGCTGCGCCTTGCTTCGGAACCTTGGTCATCAAAAGTGTAAAAAATGCTCCGCCGAAAAGCCCCGCAATACCGGGCCAGATCAACCATAGAATTGGTGCAATTCCAACGGGAATCATAACAATCATTGAGATCACCATATACAGTGCCGAAAAAATACCGATGTTCACCAAGTCTTTGACTTTCAGTTTGTTGTTTTCCATAATGCTTACCTAAACCCTTTCTTATTTTGTTTATATTTTCCAAGAGGATGCCGTTTGCCGTATTTTTACAAACCTACGGTAAATGCCATCCTGTTGAAGCAATGTTTCATGTGTCCCCTGTTGGACAACATGCCCGTTATCCAGAACGATAATTTGGTCGGCATCCTTGATTGTGGAAAGCCGGTGGGCAATGATAATCAGCGTTTTTCCACATGTTAGTTCGTTGATAGCTGTCAATAATGCGTGCTGGTTTTCAGGATCAACACTGGATGTGGCCTCATCCAAAATGATAATAGGAGCATCCTTTAAGATTGCTCTAGCAATAGAAATACGTTGCTTTTCACCACCAGATAGTGTTGAACCACCTTCGCCAATAATTGTCTGATATCCATTTGGTAATTTTTCGATAAATTCATGGCAGCATGCTCGACGTGCCGCTTCAACAACTTCTTCATGCGTGACAGTAGGTTTCCCAAATTTTATATTGTTTTCTATAGTATCGTGAAACAGGTACACCTTCTGAAACACGATGCTCATCAGTTTCATCAATTCCTCAAACTCTATTTCTTTGATATTTTTGCCACCAATCATAATTTCGCCTTGCTGCACATCCCAAAATCTTGTAATCAAATTACATAGAGTCGTTTTTCCAGAGCCAGACGGTCCTACAATAGCCGTTACTCGATGTTCTGGGATTTTTAATGTGACATTCTGAATGATGGGACGATTTTCATAGCCAAAGGATATATTATGAAGTTCAATATTATAATTCTGTATTTTATCTATGGTGTCATTACCTGACATCTCCGGAATTTCCAATACGGACTCAACTTGACTAAGAGCAGTATCTACAATTCGTAGCAGAGCAATATTAGAGGCAAGTCCATCCATCTGTGAGTAAACAAGAAAAGCCGCAAAAAGGAACATAACACAAATAGGAAATGTCATTTCTTGTCTTACATAGAGCAATGCGGCAATCAATACTACTCCACAGCTCGCCAGTCGAAATATGTATCTGTAAAAGCTGATTGGCCAGACCGCTGTATTTTCCAGACGAATGTCTGCTTCCTGTTTTTTATGGAATGCTTCTTTTACTCTGTTCAAACCATCCCGTCCTGTTCCAAAAAGGCGCATAACCATATTGCCCTGTATAAATTCCAACGTTTTCTCTGTCATTTCTTCCTGAGCCTGAAAACGTACTGGCATTACTTTTTTTGCGTTTTCTTGAACGACACGGAGCAAAAGAATTCCGATTCCAAGGCCCGCTAATGTAATAAGCCCTATTCTCCAGTTAAAAAGAAGCAATACTAAAGTACAAACTGCAGCATAAATCAGGCTGCCCAAAATGTTTTCTACAACAGACATTGCCGAGGATTCCAAAGCATTCATATCTGTAGTCATTGCCATCTGGATTTCACCGAGGTTCTTTTCGCTGAAATAACCCATCGGCACTCTCTTTAATTTTTCACCAGCCTCCAAACGCTTTTCGTAAAAGACATCGTAGCTGGAACCAGATATATGTTCAGTTATCTGATACTTACAAATAATCTTACCTGTAAGGCCCACAAGTAAAATCGCAGCAGCAACTCCAATTTTCTGTTGGGTAAGGGTATTGATAGAAAAAGAAATATAAAGTATGGCAAATAAGTCCATTGCGGAAAAGAAGGAGTGCAATAGGCTGATGATAATTCCTATTGTAACTTTGTGGCGATATTTGCCCGCCATAGTCAAAATTCGTTTCATGGTTTCAAGCATTGCACTCACCTCTTTTCCGCTCTGAAGTTAATATTGTCTCGTTCCACAGCCGCTTATAAAGAGCACAATTTTTTAATAATTCGCTTTGTGTTCCTTCAGCTACAATCTTTCCTTGATCTACAACAACAATCTTATCTGAATTTTCAATCGTTTCCAGACGATGGGCAACTACAATAAGAGTTTTGTCTTTTACCAACTCATTTATAGCTTCTTCAATATACACCTCATTTTCTGGGTCGGCATAGGCACTTGCCTCATCCAGAATTACAACATCTGCTGGCTTTAATATTGCGCGGGCTATCGTGATGCGTTGTCTTTCTCCGCCAGAGAGCTTTCCTCCTGCATCTCCGACCAAAGTATCGTATCCATATTCCATTTTGCGGATAAACTCATCACATCTGGCCGCTTTTGCTGCGGCAAGGACTTCCTCATCGGTAGCACAAGGGTTTCCCATTCGGATGTTTTCCTTGATACTAATATTGAAAAGGAAGTTATCCTGTGACACAAAACTAATATGTTTCATTAACTGGCTTGTTGGAATATTGCGAATATCTTGGCATCCATAAATGATATGACCGCTTGTTACATCCCAAAAGCCCGCCATCAATTTTGTTATGGTTGACTTACCTGAACCAGATGGCCCTACTATGGCCGTTTTTCCACCCGGCACAGGGGAAAAGGTTATATCATGCAGCACTTCTTTTTTATCATATCCGAATGAAACATGCTCAAAATGAAAGCCATCATCTGTTAGCAAAACTTCTTTTGATGGCCGCACCAGTTCTTGTTCATCAAGAAAATTTCCTACTTGCCGGATACTGGCATCAACAACAGCAAAATTATCAGCATAATACGTTGCTTGAATCAGCGGACCGGCAATTCCAAGGGATAAAATAAGGCATGTAATATAAATAGAAAAACTGATACTTCCTTGCATAAGAAGATACGCTCCAACGGGAATACCTCCCACAAGGGTAGCAGGAATTACTGTTAAACCAAGTGCTGAATATAGCCAGGTATTTTTCCACCAATCCAATGTCGTATCATGGTAATTCTTAACAGAATCAGAGAATTTTTGGAATGATTTCCCTGTTTGGCTGAAAGTCTTGATTACTTCAATCCCATTGACATACTCAACCAAAGAGCTGTCCATGTTGCTACTGGCTTCAATATATCTATCAGATCTATTCTTATAGTCTTTCATTTGCCCCATTAAGAGTAAAACGCCAATAGGAATCACAATCATACAGGCCAGTGCCATACGCCAGTCCAAAATGAAAAGTAAAATAATAATGCAAAGCGGTGTGAAAACATTTGCTGTGATCTCTGGCAACATGTGAGCTAAGGGCTGTTCCAATTTGTCAACAGTATCTACAACCATCGCTTTCAACTTACCTGATGGGGTATCAACCATAACTCCCATAGGAACACGCATCATTTTCTCAGCCAGTTTGCATCGAATATTCCCTAAGATATGATAAGCTACCCTGTGAGCTTTCAAAGAGGAAACTGTATTAAACAACATTTTAAGAGTCTCGCCTAACACAGCAATTCCCACATAGCAAAAGATGCGTTCTGCCGTTAAAGTGTTTTGGATCAATCCCGACAAAATTCCTGCGAGCGCAAAATAGGGTGCCATTCCACACAATACCCCAATCACAGCCAATAGAATAGCTACCAACATTTTGCCTTTACATCCGCTTATAAAAGAATAAATCCAATACAAGCTACCCTTTACTTTCATAGTCCATCCCTCCTATATAAGCTAATGATTTTGGTTAGCATTAACTAACCCATAAAACAGAAAAATTTTAGGACGATAACGCCCTAAAATTCAGTGCAGTCATTTATTATGTAATTTTCAGAAGCCAAGGACTTCTTGCATACCAGGGTAAAGCATTTTACCGATGAAGTCCAAATGCTTCAATGCCTGTTCTCTTGTATATTCATGTTTAATTGTTTCACAAAGAGCGGTGACAAATGTGGTACACAATATATGAAGTTCATTATCTGTTACTGTTTTATGAGGAAGCCCTCGCTTTTCAAGTACGCCAAACAAATCAATAATTCCTTGCATTTCGATTTCCACAAGACGCTCCTGAAAAGATTCATAAGGTGTACCTTTTGAACAAACAAGTAATAATCGAAAAACATCATAATTGTCATACATAAAGTTAATAGATTCCCTGTTTTTTCCCGTTCTGAACTCGTTAAAATTTTTGAGGAAATCATCGTCACTAAGTCGAGAATATGTTTCTTCCATAGAAACATCGCACATCTTCAAAAAATCACTCGTTACTGGTTCTACCATTGCAGTAAACATAGCCTCTTTGCTTGGAAAATGGCGATATATCCCCGCAGCAGTAATTCCTGCTCGTCTTGCGATATTTTGCATAGACGCTTTCTCATATCCATGCTCTAAAAATTCCTGCTTAATACATGGGAGCAATTTATTATGTGTATCTGTCTTATCTCTCGGCATATAAAAACCTTCCTGTAAGTTAATTAGGTTAGCTTACGCTATTCACTATACCACATAGGAAATAAAAATGCAAGAGAAAAGTGTTAGTTTAGGCTCACCGTTTTTATGCCAATCTATAAACAAGAAGCAGCAGAATAATTTCTGCTGCTTCTTGTTTATAAAATTAATTCATCCAATATAATTTCCTCCGCCTGCGCCTTCAGCGTGTTCATCAACCCCACCCAGCGCATGGGGTCGCGGGCTTTCAGTTCCTCGGTAACGCCCGCCGCCTCCATCATGCGGGGCAGCATGGCGTCTATGCGCTCCCGCGCCGCCCGGTCAATCTCCAACAGGTGCGGGTATAGCATTTCGCTCAAGATCAGGCTGCTGTAAAGTCCTGGCCGGTGTTCCTTCAGGTAGCGTTGCCGCATACGGCCATACTTGCCGATGGGGGCCTCCGGCTGCTCGGAAAGTTTCAGGTCGGGGATGTAGTAATCCCCGCAGCGGGTGTAAGTCAACTCGTTCATGTTCGTCCTCCTTTGCATTGTAATTGTTAAACGGCGGTGCTGGCCGATACGGTGGCCTTGCGGGGCTCCTGCCTAGGTAACTGACTGACGGGGATAAAAATGCCTTTTTCCATGTCCTCAGCACGGATTGCGGCCTTTGCCGCCTCCCGTTGCGCTTTGCGCTTTGCGTTGTAGCGTTCTTCCCATTCCTTCTGCTTGCCGTTTGCTTTGCGGCGTAAGTAGTTCTGGTGAAGCCTGTCCTTGCGTTCCTCTTTCTTCCGCAGTTCTTCCTGTTCCTCCGGGGTCAAGGGAACAGGCTGCAAGGCGGGCGGGATATACCGGCCCACAAAGTTGAAGTAGATTTCAACCTCCTGCGTGGTGTCCTGACTGCCTTTCCGGGCGCGCTCATGGACAAGGATTTTCTCGACAAACTCGTTGAGCATGATATTCGTAAGCGTGTCGAAGTTCTCATACTTGTCAATCAGGGCAATAAACTTCTCCGCAGATTTCCGGCTCTGCTCATAGCCGGTAACGGCTTTTTCCAACTCTGTGATTTCCGCATTGAGGGCGTCTTGCTCTTTGGCGTACTGTGCGTCCAGGGCCTCATACCGGGCGTCCGGCAGCTTGCCCAGGGCGTTGTCCTCATAGATTTTGCAAATCAGCCGTTCCAGTTCTCCGGCCCGCTTTTGGGCGGCAGCCAGCCGTTTCCGCTTTTTAGAGATGTCGGCGGTCTGCTGGGCGGCCTGCGTTTCCTGGACAGTGCGGATAAACTCGGCCCGGTCATTCCTGGAATACTCCGCGATGGTCCGGAGCATATCGGCAATCAGGGTCAGAACAGCTTCGGCCTTGATGCGGTGCTGTGTGGGGCAAAGGGAGCCGATAGGGTATTTGCCATACTGGCCGCAAGTGTACTGAGGAACACGCTTACCGTTATAGGTGCGGTGAACATACATCTTGCCGCCGCAGTCGGCGCAGTACATTAGGCCAGTCAGGGGATATGCCTCCCCAAAGCCGTCCGGGTAGCGTCTGGCGTTTCCCCGGACGCGCTGCACATTGTCAAAGGTTTCCTGGTCGATGATGGCCTCATGGGTATTCTCGAAAATTGTCCATTCGCTTTCGTCAACATAGTGGCTTTTCTTGTCCTTGAAGTGCTTGCGGGTCTTGAAATTAACCGTATGACCTAAATACTCACGCTTTTTCAAAATGCTCACAATGGTGGACGAACCCCAGCCGTAGGGGTCTTTGACTGGCTTCGTCCTGTTTACTCCTTCGTCAAAGCGTGCCAGATGGACAGCGGGAATTTCAACCTTTGCTTCGGACAGCAGCTTGGAGATTTGATAGGGACCGTAGCCCTCCATCGTCAGAGAAAAGATACGGCGTACCACCTCGGCGGCTTCTTCGTCCACAAGCCAGTGTTCCCGCTTTTCGTCCCACAGGTAGCCATAAATGACGGTGCCGGTCAGATGCTTGCCGCTCATACCTTTGGACTTGAACACGGAGCGGATTTTCCGGCTGGTGTCGCGGGCGTAAAACTCGTTCATAATGTTGCGGAAGGGGGTAAAATCATCGTCGCCTTTCAGGCTGTCCACACCGTCGTTAATGGCGATCAGCCGGACGCCGCGCTGCCGTAAAATCTCCATGACCTGACCGACCTTCAGATAGTCACGCCCCAGGCGGCTCATGTCCTTGATGACAATGGCCTCTACACGCCCCGCCTCAACTTCCTCCATCATCGCCAGGAATCCGGGGCGATCAAAACGGGTTCCCGATACACCGTCATCGGTAAAATGCCGGGGATTGGGCAGGTTATTCCGACGGGCAAACTCCTCTAACATCTGCTTTTGATGACTTATGGAATTGCTCTCACCCTGTAACTCGTCATCGCGGCTCAATCGTTCGTACAGTGGGGTGATTTTCTCGTTTCTCATGGCTGTACCTCCTGAAATGAAAATGCTCTAAGTGACTGCTTCACTAACCATGACATAAACCATGATTAAGAAGTCACTTAGAGCATACATCTCCCGCCGCCAGTTTGTATTTTTTGTACTGCTTGACTGCAAAATGTTCCGGGTCTTTTTCTTCCAGACGTTCAAACATGAGGTCAACCGGGTTCTGGAAATCCTCGTCGTCCTCGCGGGCTTCCGACGCATTTATCATTTCAAGCAGCGTCGTGAAGTTCTTCTCGTCCTCTGGGGCTTCATACCAGATATAGCCGATTAGTGCGGTGTAGTAGAGCTTTTCCGCTTTCACCCAGAAATCCTCGCCGGATTTTTCCCCGTCGCCTTTGGTGTTGGCGATAATGGTATTGACTAATTTCAAAATGTCCTTTTCGCTCCGCAGATAGGCAAAGGGATTGTATTTCATGGATTTTTTGAAGTTAATCGTATTTAGCACTTTGATACGGTATTTGTACCGCTGCAACATTTTCCCGGTTTCCAAAATCAGTGTTCCTTTCGGGTCAGTGACGATATACGACGTTGGAAAATCCTTTGACGTACATTGCATGAGCGACGGTTTCACAAAGAACCGGGTCTTGCCGCTGCCGGAACCGCCGATTACAAGAATATTTTTGTTTCTTGCGTATTTCGGCTGCTTCGGGCGGCTGTTCATGGTGAGCCGTTCCGTCTGCGTTAAGGGGATATTGTTCTCAAATACCGGGTCTGTGTACGGCTTTATGTCGTCAGCCCCGCCCCAACGCGCCGAACCGTATTCTGTCCCGCGGCGGTATTTCTTCGCGTTCTTGCCTTTGGTGTAGATAATCAGCCGGACAATGACCGCCCCCGCAATGCCGATAAGTAAGTCTGCCGGGTGGAAGCTCGGCGCGATACTGGAAAAGGCGGTGGTAAAACCGTCCCCAAGATGTAGCAGCTTTGCGCTTGCGTCCGCGCCGGGGGATAGACGGACAGCCGCGCCCACTTTATCAAAGAGCCAGACAAAGAGCAGATACGGGAGATTTAGGATAAGCAGCTTCTTGATTTCCGGCTTCATAGCGATACCTCCCTGTCCTTGTTCTTGACCTTTGCCCGTTCCGCGTTCTTGCCCTGTGCGGCTTCTTTGAGCGTAGAGAGCAGCTTTCGGATAGAGGGCTTTTTCTCCTGTGTCAGCTTCTTTGCGGAAAACTCCTTAAAGGCTGCGGTCAGCACGTCCGCGTCCCGCCCCTTGAAAAAAACCAGATAGCGGGGCGGGCTTTCCGTTGCGTCCTTTTTCAGCGCAAAGTCGATACCGTACTTTTTCGCCGTACTCTCAAAGGCTTTGATATTGCCCTCGGTAATCTCAATGTTGGAAACGCCCGCGTTCTGCTTCATAAGCTGCTTTAAGCTCTGCTTTCCCTGTGGCGGTTTTGCAAGCTGCTTTTTGCCCTTTGACAGTATGGCTTTCATTGCCTTTTGGAGCGTCTGGGCGGTCAGCTTCCCGGTCTTGATGTAAAGGGCTATGGTCTTTTCGTTTACTTCGTCCTGCAATTCCTCGCGTCCTCCTTTCGCGTTTCTTTATGGGGCGGCGGTCAGATACGCACCCGCAGCCCGTTCAAGTCCTCGGCTCTGATACCCACAAGATACCAGTTGTCGCCGTACTCAATCCGGGTCGGCTTCCACTTGCCCCGCACGAATACGTCAAAGCACTCACCGCAATGCAAGCCCCCGTAGTAGCTGTTTAAGTCAAAGCGAATGTCGTAACGGTCGGTGCGCTCGTCAAATACCAATGCTCCTGTCATTTTCTGTGCCATAATAAAATCCTCCTTTTGTTGTTTTACAGGCTTTCGCCCGGTTTGAATGAATAATAGTCCGGGTCGCCGTACTGCGGCTTCTTCGGTGACAGTGCGCCGCTTGCCATGTCATGGGCGACAAGGGAAGTGTAATAATTGCCGATAGTGGACGGGGCGTTGAAAAGGGCTGCTTTCAGATATTGCTTGATGTTGCGGATTTTCGTTGTGTTCTCCCGCATACAGTCAAGCACAAAGCGGATATGCTCGCCGTCCAGTTTCATAAACTTAGATTTCACAAGCTCTGCCGGGTAGTCGTCCCCCGCAATCCGTACCCGCTTTCTGGCGGTGCATACGGTTTCAAGCATGAGGTCTACAATCTCGTCCAGCCTGTCCCCGTCAAACTTCATGTCCTGTTTGAGAATGTGGTAGTCGATATTGTCCTTGATGATTTCCCGGTATATATCAACTGCGCTCTGTGCTGCCGCTTCCGTTCCTTTCCGTTCCGGCGGCGTAGCCGCTTCTCTGCAAGGAGAGGGGTTAGGGGAAAGGATAGGAATGGAATGGGTACTTGATAAATCTGTATTTGATTTTTCTTTTTTTGGTAAGTCAGTTCTTTGTATATCTTTATTTAATTGCGTTGGATTTTCCAACGTAGGTTTTTCCAATGTTGGTTTTTCCTGCGTTGGATTATCCAATGTTGGATTTTCCAATGTAGGTAAATCCGGCGTAGGCGGCTGCGGCTGCTCGAATATCACATAGTCCGCGCCCCGCAAGCGTCCTTTCTCGTCGCGCTCCCTTGACCGAACGATATACCCGGCGCGTTCAAGCTCCTTAATGGCTTCGCGGATAGCGTCTATCTTCTCCCGGTTGATAAGGGATAAGCCTTTCAAGGTGTAGTCCCAATCTTCGGGGAGTGACAGCATTTGCGACAACAGCCCTTTTGCCTTTAAGGAAAGCTCCTTGTTGCGTAGGTGGTGGTTGCTCATTACGGTGTAGCCCTTGTTCCGTTCCACTCTGAAAACTGCCATAGTAAATCACTCCTTTTGCTGTGGATTTGTTACGCAGTAGAAGCGCGGTTTCGGGGGATAAGGTATAAATCCCTTGCCGCGCCAGATACGCGCCCGCAAAATCGCTTGTAGCAAGGCTTTTTCTGCCCCTACTGCGTAACAAAGGGCATAAAAAAGCGGCGTTCCTGTTCTCCCATGTAGAGAGTAAGAAACGCCGCTTCTGCGTCGTATTCAGTTTTTAGTACAATACCCTGCTTGTCCGTCGCTCGAAAAACCTTGATTTTCCAGTGTTTTCAAAAGTATCGTTATCTAACGTCAGCTTTCAACCGCCCTTCTTTTCAGCGCATGATTGCCGATATTGAGGCGGGAAAGATCGGCTACGTTATCACCAAAGACCTGTCCAGGCTGGGCAGGAATTATATCGAAGCTGGCAGCTATATCGAAATCTTTTTCCCAAAACACAATGTACGCTATATTGCCATTACAGACGGAGTGGACAGCCTGACCCGTCAGGAAATGGACATTACGCCGTTTAAGAATATCCTGAACGATATGTACAGCCGGGATATTTCCAAAAAGGTGCTGGCAGGGCGTATGACCCGTTCCCGGCAGGGGAAGTTTTGTGGTGGGCAGCCGCCCCTCGGTTTGATGCGTGACCCGGAGGATAAGGGGCATTTGATCCGTGACCCTGAGACAGCACCGGTAATCCGAAAAATCTATGATATGGCGCTGGATGGCTGGGGATGTATGCGGATTGCAAAGCAGCTCATGGATGATAAAGTCCCAATCACCAGAGTAAAAAGTAACACAGAATGTGATGTAAATTACTATTCATGGGGAAGTGCAAGAATCAGCCATATCCTGCGGAATCCCTTTTATAAGGGCGCACATCTGGTCTGCCGGACACATCAGAAAGGGATTCGCTCCAACACCTATGATATTATCCCTCGTGAGGACTGGGAAATTATCGAGGATTGCCATGAAGCAATCATCTCCCCGGAAGAATGGGAGCAGGTGCAGGAAATTATTGACCGCAGACCAACCATTATGAAGGGCAACTCCTGCCCCTTTTATAACCTGTTCCACGGTATCATTTATTGTGCTACCTGCGGAAAGTCTATGCAGGTGCGGTATGAAAAGGTTGGCAGAACCGGGAAGAACCGTTTTACCGGCGAACGGCGGGAACCGATTGATAAGGCGTATTATATCTGCCAGACCTATAACAGGCTGGGCAAGAACGCCTGTACCAGCCACAAGATCGAAGCCAGAGATTTATACAATCTTGTGCTGAAAGATATTCAGGAGCTGGCAAAGACTGCGCTCAAAGATGCCGATGCTTTTTATCAGCGTCTGAGCAGCCGGATGGAGCGCCGGTATCTTCTGGACGCTTCCCAGACACAGAAGGAATGTCAACGACTGGAAAGCAGGAATCGTGAAATTGATGAGATGTTCCTGAGCCTATATACCGATAAGGCAAAAGGAATCCTGACTGAGCAACGTTTTATGAAGCTGACAGCAACACTGGAACAGGAGCAGGAAGCCAACCAGAAGCGTCTGCAAGACCTGCTGTTGATGATGCGCCATTCTGACGAACAGGAAAATGAAGTCCGCACCTTCATCAAAGAAATCCGGCACTATGCAGCCATTGAAGAACTGGATGAAGCGGTGCTGAACCGGCTCATCAGCAAGATTTTGGTGGGCGAAGTCAAGAAGATTGACGGACAGAAGGTGCAGGAAGTCAGGATCGTCTATAACTTTGTCGGAGAAATCCCGGAGATTACAGCATAATCATTTCGCCTCATCTCTCAATCAGCGAGGGATGAGGCTTTTCTTTTCGTAAAATTGCGATACATATATTCACAATTTGTTTACTATTAAATTCCCGGTTGTATAGTAGAAAAATGATGACGAAAGACCCTACAAATGCTATAATGTTCGCATATAGATATGACAATTTGCCCATATTGAAATCTTTATACAAACAGATGATTGGAGATATTGCTATTATGAGAAATCCATGGCCAATTTTCAGCATTTCGGCTCTCTCCGGAGCTGCGTGCTTGATATATGATCACTTTTTTTCTTATGAAACCATGTGGATTGCTGTTGTAGCGTTCCTTGTGCTGCTGGCTCTATGCTTTTTCGCATATTGCAAATATGAACGCTGGCTGGCAAAGAAACTCAACCCCTATGTGGTGGCTTATCAAAGCGACCATAATCTTGAGAAATTGAAACAGGGATTGAATCACTGGCGTCCTTGGGCATTCAGCAAACATTCCCAAAATATCATTACAGCGAACTGGTTCTCCGCTCTACTGGAGCAAAAGCGCTGGGCAGAAGCAGAAGAAACTTTGGAACAGTTTTTGCGTCGAGCCAAAAATACGCAGGATAAAATGGGGTATCACCTGCTTCGGGGAGATTACGCAAGGGCAATCGGAGACACCGAATTAGAGGAACAGGAACGACTTCTAAGCGAACAGCTAAAAACCCAGCTCGGAAACAAAAAGGGAGAATCAAGAGTACCCGCAAACGCCAAAGAGAGTAAATATGCTTTCTTTTGCTGGCTCTCTTTCAGCTTTGGTCTGGCACTGTTCGGAATCATCAGCAATATAGCTACCGGGGACTCAATACTCGGATCGGTTGGAGCCGGACTTTTTATTTTGAGTTTGTTCTCATTTCCAGTCTGCTTGATCTGGCTGATCCTCTGGTTGATCCGGCGCAGAAAGGAGGCTGTTAAATGACTTATATCCTCCCGGTACTCTATGTAATTGTGTCTTATACATTCTTCCTTTTGGTAGGCTGTTTTGACAATGCGATCAAATTGCAGATTTTATCGATCAGTCTGCCTTTTATCATGGGAATCGTCAATTTGATTGTTGTGCTAACCGTAGGAAGAAAGTGGTCGAGAAGAACATTGCTGAACTGCACTTTGATCATCAAGTATGGACTGATTCCGTTCTACCTGATCGGAGGGAGCATCACCGTATATGTAACATTGATGGCATTTTTCCCGTTGCCGTTGATGGCGTTATTTGGACTGGTAACCATTGTATTTTTGATTTTTGGATATGGAATTGTATTGGGGGCAGCTCCCTACGCAATCGCTTATCTGATAAAGTCATGCAAAGACGGCGTTCATCCGAAATGGTTGGCGGTTTTGGGTGGAATCTGCCAGTTCTTCTTTTCCTTTGATGTACTTACAATGATGGTTCTGACATTAAAGGAGCGGCACAAGGTCAAAACAACGATTGCCGTTTTCTGTGCAATGTGTCTTGCTCTCCTGCTGATTGTACTTTATGTAGTTATGACGCTGATAGGAGCATAATTGCCATTTATATAGGATATGAGTTGTTCATACATAAAACAAATTTGATAGAATCGCAGAAAGGATTTACGCTTATGAAAAAACAATGGATTGCTTTACTGACAGGATGTGTGCTGGTATGCAGTATGCTGGCCGGATGCGGCTCAAAACCTCAGACATCGGCTCCAGCAGCTGCGGGCAGTGATAAAGGCTGTACGGATGAGGCCATTCTGTCTCAGCTGAAAAATGACGGTACACCTGAGTTCGTACTGGACGGTACTTATTACACGCTTCCTTTGGAAACTTCCCAGCTGATACAGGCTGGATGGAGTTTGGAAACGGAAGAATATGATGCAGCAGAGGTTTCTCTGCAACCTGGCGAGCGCATTTATGGGGAACTTTCCAAAGACGATCAGGAAATGGATGTTGCAATCGTAAATGCCGGGACAGCGCCATGTAAGCCTGCTGAGGGCGGAACGGTGGTAGAACTGGAATACTCTGCCGATAAAGATCAACCAAATCCTGATTTCTTTGTAACGCTCAACGGAATCAACTGTGCTATGTCCAACGAAGCCTTACAAAAGGCGTTGGAAGGTGTAGACGGATATGAACTGAATTCCGCAGGAAATATCGACATCAATCGTACCGTTGATGATGATGAAATTGCTGTTTATAAAGTCATGCTGGATGATGACTACACAGCAATCACGCTTGCTTCGGACAATATTTTTGAATACAAGGATTATCAGCCACAAGAAGTGAAAGAACAGGTATCTGATGAAAAGATTGCCGCTTACAAGGATACTACAAAAGCCGAGATGGAGCCGTATGCTCAGGATTTCAATGCGATTATCGAAGGATATGAAGAAAATATGGTCGTTGGATTTTATAGTGAAGGTACCGTTTGGGGCGAAGAAGTCGGTGAATATAAGGCTATTGCCGGAACGCCGCTCGCTTCGGATGTGTCTCTCTACATCGCAGAGGATACAACCGGCCAGCTCTACTGTATTGCTAACCAGATTTTGAATGAAGATGGTACTGTAAGCACTGCCATTGAGCTTGAGGAAGGCGATCAGGTCAAGGTTTGGGGTTATGCTTCACAGTATCTGGAATTGCAGGAAGGTCTGAAAATCGTCGTGGTTCAGCCTGGTATCATTGAACGTAACGGAGAACTGGTGATCCTGGACGAAAATTTGAAAGCAGACTAATGCTTTTGAACGCCGGGTGCATATATCAAAGGATTGCATCCGGCGTTCTCAACTTAAAACAATAATTAGGAGGAACAATTATGCTTACAATGAATGAAAAAGATAAAAATGAAATGCTAGAAGCCATTTTGAACGAAAACGAAGCCTATCAGTGCAAGTTATGGGCGGTCATCATGGCCGGGGCTGATACCTATGCACTGATTGGAGGACTTTCTACACTGACGGGGGGCGCTGCCGCTGCATTGGGCGCACTGAGCAATGCTTACTGCTATCTGGGAGTTACTGAGCAACATCTGAATATGGTCATTGTAAATTCCGTCAATGTCTCCAAAATTGAAAACCGGCTTTCTCTGCCTTTAAGCAGCATAACAAAGGCAGAAGTCAAGGGTGGACTGCTACCCGGAAGAAAAGTCGTAATGCTGCATTTTGGAAAAGAAAAAATGAAAATTTCTTTGATGAACAATGCGATTGGCTCTGATATTCAGGGGCAGAAAGAAAATGTTGAGATGTTCTGCCAGATTGTTTCCAAACTCGGATAACCAGTATTATAAAGTGAGAGGAATCAGAGAATGAAAAAAATCTTAATTGTGCTATTAACTATGGTGCTGCTCCTTGCTGGATGCGGCAAAAACGGAGCTTCATCGCCACAATCTCCCTCTGATGAATCTGTGACGGATCAGCAGGAACCTTCTTCTTCCGAAACCGAAATATCATCTGAAGATCATGCGATTCCCGGAACTTATACCGTCCCGGAGGGATGGGAGAAATCTGAAAAGCATTCTACTGACTCACAGATTTTCTACATAGAGGAAGGTCACGAAAATGATGAAAAGCCGGACAACATCTCCATCCATGTAGGAAAGAACAAATATAGTCTGGATGAGCATGAGCAGTTCCGGGATGCGATTGTCCAACAGATTTTGATGCAGCTGGATGGTATTGAAGCACAACTGAACGGGGATGGAACCTATACCGAGCAGGGAGATCTGCTGTATATCTTTACTATCAACGAGGGCGATATTGTCACCACGCAATACTATATTGTAAAGGATTACGGGTTCTGCCTGATCCAGCTTACAAATTTCAGCGGTTCAGAAACCACTGAACAGGCCGCCAGGGACATGGTAGATAGCTTTGTTTGGGATACAGAAGGATAAATTGACACAGGAACAGTGATTTTATAGGAAAACGACGAAGATGGAGAAACGAAAACTTTCAGGAAAAACAATTTTGAAGCTGTCAGGGGCACTTTTGGCTCTGGCTTATTTGGGATTTTGCCTCTATGCGGGTATTACCGGGAAATTTCCGAATATGCACAAAGTCGAGCATGTGATGCGTTTCGGTGAACTTAAAAACTGGGTGTCCGGCGGGATGTCGGCTGTGATGATTTTTGCCCTGTGCATTACTTCTGCCCTAAATGACCTCAATCTCCAGAAGGGACACAAAAAATCATTTTTACCACTCTTTCTCACCATGATTCTGCCAATTATCCTTTTACTGCTCTTGGAGTCTTATCTGGATATTGGTTGGATCGGAATTGCCCTTTATGCCGGTATTGCAGTTTTTCTATTTGGAGTTGCATGGACTCCACAACTGCTGAATCAGTGGATCGCCCGCCGACTTGTGCGTGATGAACCTATGAGCGGCAAACAACAGGTACAAATCATTGAGTGGATTCATTTTCATCCGCTGAAAAAGCTGTTGATTTTCGGACTGTGGGGCTTTGGTGTCGTCCTGGTTCTGCGTGGCATTTGGGTAACGGCAACCGGAAAAATCGAAATGGACGGAGAGCTTTTCCTGTTTTTACTTGGTACAGCAGTTCTGGTTGTGGCACTGTTTCAGAAAATGAAACGCTATATCTGCACGCCTTACCGGAACATACCAGTACTGAATCAGATTCTCAGCAAAAAACAGTTGGAGCAGCTGTTGGATGGAGAACACTTTGAACCAATAGAATTTGAAGATGAGGGCATGGAAAAATATCTGGAAATTTACCGAAGCCAAAACTTTATACTGATTGGCGGGAAGCTGCTCTCAAAAAAGCTCGCTTTATGGGTCACAATGAATCGGTCAGGAAACGATGCATCCTTGAAGGTACTTTACCTTAACGGCATGACGGCCAAAGTGAAAGTCGATCTGGATATTCGAGGGGATCGGTACAAGGAGTTTACTGCTGTGCTAAAAGAATTGATTGGATACGAAGGCACACTTAAACTGGATGAAAAAGAAGAACAGCTGGCACAGAAATTTGCGTCCTTTTTCCCAGAGCAAACTTCCGAACAAGATCATGTCGCTGCTTTTCTTTCTCAGGATGTGACAGCGATCCGGCAGGACTATATTCAGACCTTCTCTCCGCCGCCAGATCCCCGAAAGAAAAAACGGAGTAGACGGGAACGGGAATAAAAGATTTTCTTCATTTTTCAATGGAGAAAGGCTTACGAAAATAAAGAGAATATAACTTGGAGATTACCTATGAACTATGATATGAATATGATTAAATATCACAAAAATGGTTTTTTTAGAATTGCAGCAGCTATTCTGATTATCTGTTTTACACTATTTGGGCTTACCGCTTGTGCTGGTACTACTGACAGCAAAGATAATAACGATGATAATGCACTGATACAAGGAACATGGGAAATAGATACCGGCTCTGGTGCTGGTTATAAATTCGTTGACGATAAGTTTATGTGGTTAAAATCCATCGAGAATGTTAACGATAACTACTGGTACGGAGATGTTGAGTATTATAAAGGTGCTGAAGCAATGGAAATAGCAGGACTAACAGAGGAGGAACTTAAAAGCAGCCTGCCAGATCTTAAACCCGAAAACATTTTTGTAACAAAATTAGATCCCGAAAAAATCATTACCGATGGTGAGGATAAAACTGCTACCAATATGAACGACCAAACCTTATGGACTCGCTTATGGCTTATTGAAGAAAATGAGGACAATGTTGTTGCGGTAGTGTTTGATTTAGAAACTTTTAGTATGGAGGGCTACACTAAAGTTGAGTAAAAACCAGAAATTTGAATTTGGAGCAAACTTATGGACTATATAATACGAGAAATGAGAAGCGAAGAATATTGCTTATTAAGTGATTTTTTATACGAAGCGATTTATATTCCGGAAGGTATTGAACCTCCACCTAAATCAGTAATAGAATGTCCAGAATTACAAGAATATATCGTCGAGTTTGGAAATCGAAAACATGATAAAGCCTTAGTTGCAGAGATTCAGGGAAATGTAGTAGGAGCTATTTGGGTAAGAATTATGAATGACTATGGACACATTGATAATGATACTCCATCTCTTGCCATGTCTGTCTGCCCCCAATATAGAGGGTTAGGCATTGGAACTTCATTATTGAAACAATTATTACAAGTGGAAAGATTAGCTGAATATTCAAAAATATCCTTATCTGTTCAGAAAAGTAATTATGCAGTGAAGATGTACGAGAAAGTGGGATTTACTGTTGTTAATGAAAATAGCGAGGAATATATTATGATTGTAAATCTATAACAGAGAATTCCAGTTTGTATAACTGACAGCCCAACCACAATTAAATCTTCACAGCTTTACTAAGCAGGAAATCTGAAAAGGTCTCCTGCTTTTTTGCACCCTAAATTAAATGTATCACAGCTAAAAATATCGAAAATAAAATAGGCAAGCACTATACAAGAAGGTTTTCTTTGGATGGTGCTTGTCTTTTTTGAATTCACCACTTGACTTTGTGGTAAAGAGCTGATGACCCCAGACGAAGTGCGTATGCTTGATAACCGCTACGCACTTCTTTTTGTTCGTGGAGAACGCCCTGTAATGGACTTTAAGTATGACATCTTGAAGCACCCGAATGTGAAACTGACAACCGACGGAGGTCAGCCGCCGTATATCCACGGTGAGCCGACGCAGGCTGTCGCAACCCTTGTATTTGACAACGCTTTGATGATGAACGCCGTGAGCGTGAAGCCTGTCAAAACATCTTATGAGCTTCTGTCCGAGGAGGACTTGGAAGAACAATTCAAAATTTAAGGAGGATTTATCTATGAAGTTTTTTAACAAGAAGAACACCCAGAACAAGGAAACCACCAAACTGCCGATGTCAGGCAAGGTAAAAAAGGGCTTCCGTAATTACTGCGTGGCGGTACTCGCCGTTACAATGGTACTCGGCACTTCCGTTACCGCCTTTGCCGCCAATGACCCGATTACCGTAGTCAACAACCTTTCCGACTTTATCTTCGGCTTAATCCGTGCCGTCGGTATGATTTTGCTCGGCTTCGGTATCGTGCAGATTGGTCTTTCTCTTAAATCTCACGACCCGTCCCAGAGAGCAAACGGCTTTTTGACCCTTGCAGGCGGCGTCATCATTACCTTTGCAAAAGAGATTTTGACTCTTATCACAGGCTAATATCAGACAATAAAAAGACACAAGACAGAGCTTACGGGGCAGATCCGCTTTGCGGTTTGCTCCGTAAGGCTATTTTAAGAACGGAGGTGGTTTAAGTGTCTGATAATTGGGTCGTACAGAATTTAGAAAACGCTCTGAATACTTGGAATGAGAAATTAGCGGAAATATGGCAGCTCGTTACCCAATCTCCAGAGCAGTTTAAGGGCGGTACGATATGGTCAGTTATCGTCAATATCCACGGTGCGTTGCAGGCTATCGGGCTTGCCCTGCTCGTATTGTTTTTTGTCGTAGGCGTAATGCGTACCTGCGGTAGTTTTGCAGAAGTCAAGAAGCCCGAACATGCACTCAAGCTCTTTATTCGATTTGCCCTTGCCAAAGGTGTTGTAACCTATGGCTTGGAGCTGATGATGGCTCTGTTTAATATCGTACAGGGCATGATTTCCACCATAATGAATACCGTAGGTTTCGGTACAGCAGCACAGACAGTATTACCGCAGGAGATTGTAACTGCCGTTGAGGAGTGCGGATTTTTTGAGAGTATTCCTCTATGGGCGGTCACGCTTATAGGCGGTCTGTTCATTACGGTTCTGTCATTCATTATGATAATGTCGGTTTACGGACGATTTTTCAAGCTTTACCTTTATACCGCAATCGCTCCCGTGCCGTTATCTACTTTTGCAGGAGAGCCGAGCCAGAGTGTCGGCAAGAGTTTTATAAAAAGCTATGCCGCCGTTTGTCTGGAGGGAGCAATCATCGTCCTTGCCTGCATTATCTTTTCTCTGTTCGCAGCCACGCCCCCTGCGGTTGACCCCAACGCTGCGGCAGTATCAATGGTGTGGAGCTATATAGGAGAGCTTGTATTTAATATGCTTGTTTTGGTTGGTGCGGTCAAAATGGCAGACCGTGTTGTCCGTGAAATGATGGGCTTGTAAAGGAGGTGCAACCTATTGGAAGTCAAGATAAATAAGGAAATCCGTAACTACACGGAAAGTATGTTTTTTGGACTGTCACTAAGGCAGTTCATTTTTTCTGCCCTTGCCTGCGGCGTGGCTGTAGGTCTGTTTTTCCTGCTCCGTCCGCATTTCGGAACAGAAACCCTCAGCTGGGTATGTATCTTAGGTGCTTCGCCCTTTGCGATGATGGGCTTTGTGAAATACAACGGTATGACCGCCGAGCAGTTTGTCTGGGCGTGGATTAAGTCAGAGTTTTTGATGCCGAAAAAGCTGATGTTCCTGCCAGACAATCTCTACTATGAAGCATTGAAGCCTAATATCGAAGCTCGTGAGAAAGGTTTGCCTGTTGCTCAAAAGAAGCAGAAACGGCAGACGGCGAAGGCAGAGAAAAAGAAACCAAGAAAATCAAAAAAGCGTAAGGAGGCAGACTATGATAAAAACGCTTAGAAACCTGTTCAAGCAGGACAAGGAGAAATTTGTTGTGCCGAAGTCGGTGCAGGCGGTTATCCCCATTAAGACAATCTGGGAGGACGGCATTTTCCTTGTGGGCAAGAACAAGTATGCAAAGACCTTTAAGTTTGAGGATATAAACTATGCCGTGGCAAGCCGTGAGGACAAGGAAGCGATGTTCCTTGAGTATTCGGAGCTTCTCAATGCCCTCGACAGCGGTGCGACCACGAAAATCACTATCAACAACCGCCGCTTGAATAAGGCAGACTTTGAGCAGACCATTTTAATCCCTATGGCGGAGGACGGTTTGGATAAGTACCGTACAGAATACAACAAAATGCTCCTTGATAAAGCGACAGGAGCTAATTCTATCGTGCAGGATAAGTATGTGACCATATCCGTCTGCAAGAAGAATATCGAAGAAGCACGACACTACTTTGCCCGTGTGGGAGCTGACCTTATCGGGCATTTTTCACAGCTCGGCTCAAAATGCACTGAGCTTGACGCAGAAGAAAAGCTCCGCATCTTCCACGATTTCTACCGCACAGGCGAGGAAACAGCGTTCCGTTTTGATATGGTGCAGAGTATGAAAAAAGGTCACGATTTCAAGGACTATATCTGCCCCGATACTTTTGAGTTTGAAAAGGACTGTTTCAGAATCGGAAACCGATACGGGCGTGTGATTTTCCTTAGAGAGTATGCCGCCTATATCAAGGACAGTATGGTAGCCGAGCTTTGCGAGCTGAACAGGAATATGATGTTGTCCGTGGATGTCGTTCCCGTTCCCACGGATGAAGCGGTGCGTGAGGTGGAAAACCGTCTTTTAGGTGTGGAAACCAACATCACGAACTGGCAGAGAAAGCAAAACCAGAACAATAACTTTTCGGCGGTCATCCCTTACGACCTTGAACAGCAGCGGAAAGAAAGCAAGGAGTTTTTGGACGACCTTACGACCCGTGACCAAAGAATGATGTTTGCTGTTTTAACTATGGTGCATACGGCTGAAACAAAGGAACAGCTTGATAGTGACACGGAAGCTCTTTTGACTACCGCACGAAAGCACCTTTGTCAGTTCGCCGTGCTGAAATATCAGCAGATGGACGGACTGAATACAGCCCTGCCATTTGGTGTGCGAAAGATAGATGCTCTGCGTACCCTTACTACGGAAAGCCTTGCGGTGTTTATCCCGTTCCGTGTGCAGGAAATCTATCACGAAAACGGTGTGTATTACGGACAGAATGTAATCAGCAAAAATATGATTATTGCCAACCGCCGCCACCTCTTGAACGGTAACTCATTTATCCTCGGCGTGTCTGGTGCAGGCAAGTCCTTTACGGCAAAGGAAGAAATGACAAATATCATTCTCACAGACCCTAACGCTGATGTGATTATTATAGACCCAGAGCGAGAGTATTCGCCGCTTGTCAAGGCTATGCAGGGCGAGGTCATTCACATTTCTGCGACAAGTGAAAACCATATCAATGCTATGGATATGAACTCCGATTACGGTGACGGTGCAAACCCTGTCATTTTGAAATCGGAGTTTATTTTATCTCTCTGCGAACAGCTCATCGGCGGCAACACTCTGGGAGCAAAACAGAAGTCAATCATAGACCGCTGTACGGCGAGCGTGTACCGCTACTATCAGCAGGGTAATTATCAGGGAACGCCGCCCACCTTACAGGACTTCCGTGAGGAGCTGTTAAAGCAGAACGAGCCAGAAGCACAGGAAATCGCCCTTGCCATTGAGCTGTTTACGGACGGCTCTCTCAATACCTTTGCAAAACACACCAATGTGGACACCCACAGTCGCCTTATCTGCTATGATATTTTAGATTTAGGTAAGCAGTTACAGCCTATCGGTATGCTTGTTGTCCTCGATAGTATTCTCAATCGTATCACACAGAACAGAGCGAAAGGCAGAAATACCTTTATCTTCATTGATGAGATTTATCTGCTGTTCCAACACGAATACTCCGCCAACTTCCTCTTTACCCTCTGGAAGCGTGTGCGTAAATACGGTGCGTACTGTACGGGTATCACCCAGAATGTAGACGACCTGTTGCAGAGCCATACGGCGAGGACAATGCTTGCAAACTCCGAGTTTATCATTATGTTAAACCAAGCGTCCACCGACAGGCTTGAGCTTGCCAAGCTCCTTAACATCTCTGACCTTCAGATGAGCTATATTACGAACGTGGGTGCAGGACAGGGGCTTTTGAAAGTCGGCAGCTCCCTTGTGCCGTTTGTCAACAAGTTCCCAAGAAACACAGAGCTTTATAAATTGATGACAACCAAATTTGGTGAGGTTTAAGAAAGGAGGAATTTCAATGTCTAATATCCGATTTCGCTCTGCGGCTCATCGTGATTTCTTTCTGGAAATGATGAACAAAAGCAGAGTCAATGACTGCTATCACAGAGCCTTTTTCTATGTGATGGGCATTGCCGCAGAAACGAGGGCAAACATCAACCAGATGTTTGACTTTAAGACAGACTGCATTGAGCCAGAGGGGATGCACGGCGGCTGGCAGACAAGCGGCACGGTCAAGGTCTGCAACCTTGCCTTTAACCTTTGGAACGGTTACACCGATAAGGAGCGTCCACAGGACTTCACGCCAGAGGACTTATTCTGCTGTGAGTTCGCTCCCTACTTTATGGAGGGCATTAAGGTAAGGTATCCAGAGTATTGCAGGGAACTCCCTGCACCGAAACAGCAGACGGAACATTCAAGATGAGAAAGGATAAGCTAATGAAAAAATATAAAATGCAGATTTGTATCGCTGCCGCTGTTGCCCTGTTGGGTGCGGCGGTTTTTTGCGGCTTTCAGATTTACCACCACTATGCACAGGTGGAGGAACAGACCGAAGCCTTTGAACAGATGGCGGAGCTTGTAGAGAAAGCTCCCGAAGAAGCACCAAAGGAAGATACGCCCGTCAGCGAGGGCGAAGATGTCCTTGCGAAATACAGGGAGCTGTATCTGCAAAATGAGGATATGGTCGGTTGGATTTCCATTGCCGGCACGAAGCTCAATTATCCTGTGATGCAGACCCTGAACAATCCGAATTTCTATCTGAAGCACAACTTTGAAAAGGCGTACAGTGATTTGGGAACGCCTTATATCCAAGAAAACTGCAACCTTTTGGAGAGCGACAACCTTGTGATTTACGGTCATCACATCAAGGGCGGCAAGATGTTCGGAGCGTTGGAGGACTACAAGGCAAAGAGCTTTTATGAAAAGCACAAGACCATTCAGTTTGATACACTGACCGAACAGGCAGAATATGAAATCGTGGCTGTGTTCAAGACGGTGGCGTACAGCTCGGAGGGCTTCCGCTATTACGATTTTGTGGATGCAGAAAATGAAGAAGCCTTTGATGCGTATGTTGCCAAGTGTAAGGAGCTTTCCCTGTATGATACGGGCGTGAGTGCCGCATATGGCGACAGGCTGATTACCCTTTCCACCTGTGAATATTCTGCCCAGAACGGCAGGCTTGTGGTGGTGGCGAAAAAGGTATCTTGATATGACCGCAAAACTTCTGGGAAAGGAGGTTTTGTATGGCGAATATAAAGACCAGAGATGCGGTCAAGGGTACGATTAAGACCATTGACAAGGCGGCTATCGCAGGTGAGCGTATGAAATCTGCCTATGCCAAGACAAAGGATAAGGCGGAACAGGGCTATTATTCTGAGGAAAGCTCTGCCACCGAGTATGCTTCCGATAAGGTGTCCTATGCGGCTGACCGTATCAAGGACGAGGGCATCCATCAATTCAATAAGCAGGGTCAGAAAAGTGTGCAGACCACAAAGGAAAATGTCGTCAAGGCAAAGGATAAGATTGCGGACTTTAAGACCAAACGGGCAATGAAAGCTGCCGAGCAGAAACAGGCACAGGCGGCTTCTGTACGAAGCGGCTCTGCTGTCCGTCAAAGTGCCGCTAACCGTGCGGCTGTTCCCGACACCCCTGCCCCGACCATAAAGACAAAGCGGCAGGTGGAAAAGACGATAAAACAGTCTGCCAAAAGTACAGGAAAAACGGTCAAGACTGCCGCCAAAGGTACGGTAAAGTCAGCCGAAAAAGGTGTTAAAACGGCTCATTCCACCTCAAAGGCGGCGATTAAGACCACACAGGCTTCGGCAAAAGCGGCACAGAAAACCGCACAGGCTTCTGTTAAGGCGACACAAAAGGCAGCACAGGCAGCGAAAGCAACGGCAAAGGCTACCGCCCAAGCGACAAAGGCGGCGGTCAGAGCGACTATCGCCGCTGTCAAGGCAATCATTGCAGGCACAAAGGCTCTAATTTCTGCCATTATCGCAGGCGGTTGGGTTGCGGTTTTGATTATCCTTATCATTGTGCTGCTTGGATGTGCAATATCCTTATTCGGCGGTGGCGGCAACAGCAACTCCTATACGCCAGTCAGTGCCGAGGTGGAAGCCTATGAGCCTTTGATACAGCAGTATGCAAGGCAGCACGGCATTTCTGAATATATGGAGCTGATTAAGGCGGTGATGATGCAGGAATCTGGAGGGCGTGGGAATGACCCGATGCAGGCTTCCGAGTGCGGATATAATACCCGTTACCCGAATACGCCAAACGGCATTACTGACCCAGAGTATTCCATCAATGTAGGTATCCAGAATTTAGCCGCCTGCCTGAGTGATGCGGAAGTAGAAAACCCGATTGATATGGAGCGTATCAAACTTGCTTTGCAGGGCTACAACTTCGGAAACGGCTATATCTCGTGGGCGAAAACCAACTATGGAGGATATTCCTATGCCAATGCGGTAGAGTTTTCTACCACACAGGCAGAACGCTTAGGGTGGGACAGCTACGGCGATACGCAGTATGTTTCCCACGTCCTGCGTTACTATCCATATGGACGGGCATTTACGGGCGGCGGCAATCAAGCCATTGTAGAGGTTGCCCTGACACAGCTTGGCAATGAGGGCGGTCAGCCTTATTGGTCGTGGTACGGTTTTGACAGCCGTGTGGAATGGTGTGCCTGCTTTGTATCTTGGTGTGCCGAGCAATGCGGTTATCTGGAAAGCGGAATCATACCGAAGTATGCCCTCTGTTCGGACGGTGTGAATTGGTTTAAGGGCAACGGACAATGGCAGGGTCGGGATTATGAGCCAACAGCAGGAAGTATCATCTTTTTTGATTGGGATAATGACGGTACAATCGACCACACAGGCATTGTGGAGAAATGCGAAAACGGTACAGTTTATACGGTCGAGGGCAATTCTGATGATGCCTGCAAACAGAGAAGCTATTTTGTCGGTAGTAGCTCCATTTACGGTTATGGTATCCCTGCCTATTAAAAAACGGCAAAAGAAAAACCAGAGGTTATTCCTCTGGCTCTTTTGCCTTACATAGTCCGCTGACAGTTGCTTCAACTATGGACAGCTCTTTATCGTTTAGTTTGTCGAGTTCTGCGTCTAAGCGTCTGCGGACGGAACTTTTCTTGACCTCATTATCTGGGAATATGTATTCGTCAACCGATACACCGAACATCGTTACAAGCTGAATGAACAGCTCCAGACTTGGCTTTTGCCCCTCATTTTCAATCGCTTGCAAATGTCTTGGGTCATAATCCACAATACGGGCAAGCTCATCTCTGGTCATACCTCTTGATGTTCTTGCTTTTTTGATTGCCTGTCCTATTGGCGTAAAATCGAAGTCAAAATCATTGTTTCTTGCGTCCATAAACTCACCACCTTAGTCTGTAAAATCCTACTATTATATTTTACAGAAATGAGAGTTCTTATAGAACGATTTGAAATCTCTGGTATTAGGATATAAAATCTCTTATTACAGGCGGTCAAAGTTCATAATTGCACACTTGATATAGTTCGTTTGACCGACTATACTTAATACAGTACGATTGGGAGGTTAGCTATGTTTGAATATATGACGGTGCAGGAAGCCGCAAAGCTATGGGAAGTTTCAGAACGGCAGGTACAAAAATTATGCAAAGCAAACCGCATTGAGGGCGTGGTGCATCTTAGCCGAGTGTGGCTCATACCTAAAGAAGCAAAAAAGCCTTTGGATGCCCGAAGAAAAGAAAATAAAAATTTTTAAAAAAACTTGTAAGATTTTTTGAAATGCGAAGTCTTATAAGTGAGGAGGTGAGAAAGTGGCAGGCTTCGAAGAAGAATTTGAGAAAATTTATATAAGATACTTTAATGATGTATTCCTTTTCCTCAAAAAGCTATCAAAAGACGAAAGCATGGCGGAGGAAATCACAAGCGAAACATTTTTCAAAGCGATGCGTTCAATAGATACTTTTCGCGGTGAAACAGACATTCGTGTTTGGCTTTGCCAAATTGCAAAAAACTGTTACTTTTCCCACCTGAAAAAGCAGCAGAATGTTGTAAATATTGACGATATTGATGATATTGAATTTTCCGATAACAAAGACACCATTGAAGAACAAATATTAAACCGAAGTGATGCTATGCAAATACATCTCCTGCTACATAATTTAGCTGAACCATATAAGGAAGTTTTTATGCTGCGGGTTTTTGGAGAGCTGAGTTTCAAACAAATCGCAGATATTTTTCAAAAAACAGATAACTGGGCTTGCGTCACTTATCACCGAGCAAGAAATAAAATATTAAAACAAATGGAGGGCAATGATGAATAATAAATGTAATTTAATTAAAGACATTCTCCCGCTTTATGTAGAAGATATGGTAAGTACAGATACAAGAGAGTTTGTTAGTGAACATCTTGAACATTGTGAAAAATGTCGTGCGGAGTTTGAGCGTATGCGGAAGCCTGCGGACTTTATCCCTGATACTGATATTGTTCCGTTAAAGAGAATAAAGAGGGATTTATTTATCAAACGCCTACAGACAATTTTCTTCACAGCGATTTTGGCATGTGCCATTGTGGCGGGTGTCTTTGGAATTTTAACATCACCTAAATTTTACCCCTACTCCGATGACCTTTTAAATGTTGTTGATAGCCCGAATGGGGATATTATCGTAACTTTTGATGATAAGGTAACAGGTTATAGCTGCAAGAAAGAGTTTCATGATGAAACAGGCACAGAAGTTTATTGGGTAAATGCGTGGACCACAACTTGGGACTTATATTTATCAAATCGTGGAAATCAGAATGTGGTTATTCCGTCTGAAGGTGCAACTAAAATCCAAATCTTCTTTACTCAAAATAATGGTTCGGAAGATGTGCTGATTTATGGAGCAGATGATAACGCTCAACAGGATATTGTGACATTACCAAGGCAAATTTTATTGCCATATTTCATCTTAGCCTTTTTTGCTCTTGTTATACTTGCAGTTCTAAGGTTTATATTGAAAAACAAGCCAGAAATAATTGTATGGTTCGATAGAGCTATACTTTTCCCAATATCCTATATGGCAGCTCAACTATGCACGAAAGGAATCAACTTTACAACATATTCATCACAACGAGATTTCTGCATTATTGTCTTGGTTGCCATACTGTTTTATCTTGCAATGCTGACGGGGAAATCTCTTTGCAAAGCAAAAAAGAAAAGAGGTGTGAATATGAATGATTAAAGAAAGCATGAGAAAATCCTTATTTAGAATTGCTGATGTATTAGAGCTGTGTATTGCATATATTTTCTGCTTTTCCCTAAATGTGCTTTTGGACTATGCAAAGACTTTAGATTTAGATTCCTATATTCTAAAAGCCTTTTTGAAAAATTTTATTGATTACCAGCCCTTTATTGTTTTGCTATTCACATTTATTGTGGTAGTTTTCCATTATCAAATGCTGCATCGGAAAAACACAGAAATATTTTGCAGAATACTTGTAGGAGATACTGTATTTAATATCAAAATTCGGTATGTGCTGGATTGTATAGCGATACTTATTTTCGCTTGTTTCTTATCGGCTTTAGTAAGCGTTTGTTTGAATATCAACTTAACCAGCAATTTTTACTTGGTCATTATTTTTATAATCTATATCCTAATTAGTGCAAGGCAGGTGCGAGAGAAATATGAAAATTTTTAAGTTCTTTATTTCAAAAATATTTTTAAGAAAGGCGGTACTTGGTATAGCCATGATTCTCTTGCTTTTCATGGCGAATTATACAACTTTTACCGCAGCTCGGTCAGTCATATCCACTTTTCAAGGGTATCAGGAAACAAAATATATAAATCAAGATGGCGTTTACATTGCCAACTTAGACCCATACAGTCCTGTTGATATGGGAAGGATTGATAGAAGCGGAACGCAAGCGGTATATGACTATCTGAACAATCATTTTGATTACGCCTTTTATACAGACGGGTTTATGGTATCTGTACCTAACGCTGATGATATGGAAATATCCTTGGGCTATATGAATGAGGCGTACTATAAATTAAACCAATTTGAACTTTCGCAAGGAACAGATTTAGACTTCAATTACCAATTTGACGAGGAAATACCGGTCTTGATTGGGAAAGGGTTAAGCAAAACATATCCCATTGGGTCAACAATAAAAATCGAAGAATCTGTCCTTGAAAGACCATTAACACTAAGAGTGCAGGGAATTTTGAAGTCAAACGCTAATCATTCTAATTTTTATGCGCTCAACTCCAAGACATACTACAACTTTTCGATTCTTGTTCCAGTAAATGAGGAATTTATTAACCATGCTAATATAGACTTCAAATGGAACGGACTTATGGACATAACAATTCTGGATACAACAAAAGAGGAAGTGGCAGATTTAGGTAATGTTATCAACGATAATCTGGGCGCAAAATTCAATTTTTTCAGCCAGCAAGAAAATTATGACTATTTTAATGAGTATTATGTTCATTCATTGAAGATTATGGCTGTGATAACCCTCGCTTTACTTGCGATTATAACTTGCTTTTCTATCTGGAATGCGTTGGTAAGTGTTCGCTTGATGTTGAAGGACTTTACGATTAATTTGTTAGTTGGATTAAGTTATTCAAAGCTGCGAAAAGTATTTTATGGTTATTTTGGAATACTGTCCTTTATCAATCTGATGATTATTGCAGCGTTCACCGCCTCAAACAGATATGGGTGCTGGTTAAGGAAAGACGCTACCTTTGCTACTTACGGGTTATTCGGTTTGATAGGAATGGACTGGCTGGCTTTGTTGGTAGTTGTTCTTTTGGATGTTGTTATCGGAATCGTTATCGTCGAAAATATGTTGAGGAAAATCAAAAAAGTACCAATTTCTTTGGGGGTGTTACAATGACTGGAGGTGTTACAATGTCGAAGATTATCGACCTTAGAATCAGAGAAAAAATATACAAGAGCAAAAAGTCGCAGCTCTCAATCTTGAATAATTTTAATCTTGAAGTTAATGCTGGTGAAAAAATAGCCATTGTAGGCGAATCTGGCGTAGGCAAAAGCTCTTTGCTCAATATTATTGGGTTGCTTGATAGGAATTATGACGGTGAGTACACTCTCTTTGGTTCACCGACGGAACATTTACTTACAAGTGAATTAGCGCAATGGCGAAATCAACGGATTGGTTTTGTCCTTCAAGAGTCGGCACTAATCAATTCTTTAACGATTGAAGATAATATCAAACTACCTTTTCTTTATGCTGGTTCTGAAAAAGGGAGATTAAGACAGGACGAGGATTTCAAAACGGTCACTGATGCGATTGAGATTAAGCCTATACTAAAAAAGAAACCACTTGAATGTTCTGGAGGGGAAAAAGCCAGAGCTGTATTTGCAAGAGGAATCATTATGAAACCTCAAATTATTTTAGCTGATGAGCCTACGGCATCTCTCGATGTGGAGAACAGAGAAAGAATTGTATCCTTGCTTTTTAGAATGAACGAGGAATTTAACACTACTATTATTACGGTAACTCATGATTTGGAAATAGCAAATCGTCATGATAGAGTAATTCATCTTGAAAGGAGAAAATGAAATGGGATTTTTTGGAATGATTGGGTCAATGCTGCTGGGCGTACTTCTGATTGCTTTTGGAATTTCTCGTAGAAAGCACAAGGTTTGGCCTATAATTCTTATTGCGCTTGGAATTGTGTTTGTCCTTTTTGCGATTTATTTGGGATTTCCTAAATAAAGAAATTGGTCTGAAAAATGATTAAGGTTAGCGGGGTGATTGTGTGCAGAAAGAAAATATGGAATGGATATGTTGTCCTATTTGCGGAGGAAAAACCCGTAACAGGATTAGAGAAGATACTGTTTTGATGAATTATCCTCTCTATTGTCCGAAGTGTAAGCAGGAAACATTGATTGAAGTAAAGAATTTGCAATTAGCAGTCATCACAGAGCCAGACGCACAGACGCAGAGCCGATGAACAAGTGAGAAATCACAGTTTGTCGGCTCTGTTCTTTATATACCATAGGTAGGACAAGCCCACCAAATAAAAAAAACGGAGTTTTGGTGGGCTGTATTGTCACGCTTGAACAAATGGCAGGCACACCTCTCCAGACCCCGTTTTGAGTTTGGAGGGATGTTTTTATGTGTTGGTCTGAAACGGCTGCACCGCTGCTTATCAGAAGCAGCAGCTATCTACATAGTATCACGCAGAAATGAGGATAACCTGTTAAAAAAATCCTTGCGTATGCGTGGCACTCTTATACTCCAAAAGTAGATGCCAAATCTCTACATAATAGAAGCAATTTATCTTATATCCGCTTAGGTGTGACAGCCTTTGCGGATTTTTTTGTGTCGCTTTTTGCAGAACGCTGTAAAAAGCCGATTTGCGGCATTGGCTGCCGTTCACCGCCTGCCAATCTGGAAATTTTTCAAAAATTTTCAGATTGGAGGTACACAGTATGGCTTACAACAAAGCCAAAGAAGAAAAGAAGTGGCGGCTCTGGAAAGCAGCCGAGGAAAAACAGTTGCGGAGTTTGGGGGTCAGCGAGGACACCATTGAAAAGCTCCGTGTTCACGATTGGGCGATTTTCAATTCCGATAGGCGGTACTACGAAAAATTACAGGACGCAGGTACATACCTTGAGGAAGTCGCAGAGGATACGACACAGCCCGAAACAAAGACGGTGGAGGATTTACTTGCCGACATTGAAAATGAAAGGCTCTATGCTGTTTTGATTAAGGTGGACAAGCAGACCTTACAGGCGTTGCTGCTCAAAATGCAGGGCTTTTCTGTTCAAGAAATTGCTGTGCATTTGGGTTTGAACGAAGCAACAGTCTATAAGCGACTTGGCAGGCTGAAAGAAAAAATTAAAAAAGTTTTGGGATAGTGTCCAAAAACGCACTTTCCCACGGGCTACTGGGTGAGAGGACAAAAAACTCTTACCCAGTTTTCCTTTGTGTGGCGAAGATTGGGTTGCTCCTTGACAACCGAATAATCATTCGCCAAATACTTCCTCTTTGTGATTGTGATGAGCATAAGCGTGTGCAGCGGTACGCCAAGACCTGCTAAGATGCAGCGAGCGATGAAAGGTGGTGAGCCATTCGTTACCGACTCAAAATATCGGGCAGCTCCCGATTTCGCCATAATCCACAAAGAGAATAATGGTAATCCCGTCCAGTCACAGTCCGAGTGGTATCCATTCCACCGCAGGCAATGAGGGCGGCTCTGTCAGACCGACAGTTGGGGTGAAACTCCCGTGGCGTCAGTTCGCTGCTGACCGTTTGGCGACTTCCCATAGCATTTCGGGGTGTCGAGGACAAATTGAAATGCTTCCTATCATAATGCCAGATACAGGGCGGTCATAAGAACAGAGCTTTGTTTATATGCTCCCGACCTTAAATACTTCCTTGTGTTTGGCTGTTACATAGGCAGGATGCCCCTGCCTAAATCCAAATGGGAGGTCAAACACTATGGATAGAATCATTAAGCGTGGCGACATCTACTATGCAAACTTAAACCCCGTCATCGGCTCGGAGCAAGGCGGTACACGACCTGTACTTATCATTTCTAATGATACAGGGAATAAGCACAGCCCTACGGTCATTGTAGCGGCGATTACAGGACAGATTGGAACAAAGAAAAAACTACCGACACACACTATCGTACACAATGTCAATGGACTTGATAAAGATTCCATTATCTTATTGGAGCAAATTCGTACCATTGATAAACAACGCCTGCAAGAGTATTTAGGAACTCTTGATGGGCGTTTTCTTGTTGCTGTTGATAAAGCTCTGGCTATCAGCGTTTCGCTTGAAAAAAGAATTGATAAAAATGTGTAAATGTGAATGTGTGGGTGGATTTGCACATTCGCCAAAGGGCGGCTGTATCTCTATAATTTAGAGTGTACAGCCGCTTTGCTCTTGCGGAGGTATTCAGATGGAAAATGTAAAAATAATAGAGAATGCAGAACAGCAGCCTGACATCGTAGCTGATGAAAAGGAAAACTTTGACGCTTTTATCAGTGCTATGGTGCAGATAGTTGAAAAATACGGAAAATCAGTTCTGCAAGATTTAGATTGTGTTGCGTAATCTTACGCAACCTTACATATCACATTTTTCTAAACTATCGGAGGTGACAGAATGAACAGAGAGGGAAAGAAATGTGTTTTATATCCAAGAGTAAGTACAGAAATGCAGGTTGATGGATATAGCCTTGAAGGTCAGAAAAATAGTTTGAAACGATTTGCAGACAGAGAGGAAATGGAGATTGTAGGTGTATATGAGGACGCAGGAAAGTCAGGAAAATCTATTGAGGGGCGACCTGCATTTAAGAAAATGCTGTCTGATATAAAAAACGGATTAGAGATAGATTATATTTTAGTATATAAGTTGTCACGCTTCGGAAGAAATGCAGCAGACATCTTAAATTCATTGGAGTTCGTTCAGTCTTATGGCATAAACCTTATTTGTATTGAAGAAGGAATTGATTCATCACAGACAAGCGGAAAGCTTTTAATATCTGTTCTTTCTGCTGTTGCAGAAATTGAGAGAGAAAATATTATTGAGCAGACAATGAATGGACGCAGGGAAAAAGCCAGACAGGGCGGTTGGAATGGTGGATTTGCCCCTTACGGATATTATCTTGAGAATAATCAGCTCTTGATAGAAGATACAGAAGCTAAAGCTATTCGCATTATATTTGAGAAGTTTGGTAATTCTGATATTGGACTTGGTGGAGTGGCGAAATATCTTAATCTTCAAGGCATTAAAAAGATACCACGCCAGAATGGAAAATTGGAAACTTGGAGCAGCCATCTTATACGACAGATATTAGATAACCCTGTTTATTGCGGCAAAATCGCTTATGGAAGAAGAACAAGAGAGAAAGTTAAAGGAACAAAAAACGAATATAAGCAGGTTCACACTGATGATTATATTTTAGAGGACGGACAGCACGAGGGTATTGTCAGCGAGGAATTATGGGAAAAGGTTCGTGCAAAGCGTATCGCCACAGGAATAAAACAACCGTCAAAGGTTGGCAAAGACAGGTCGCATCTTTTAACAGGTGTATTGAAATGTCCTATGTGTGGAAGTTCAATGTATACCAACAAACACGCTTGGACAAATAAAGACGGCACATATAAGGAAGTTTACTATTATATATGTGGAAGAAATAAGCAGGAGCGAGGACATCATTGTGATTATAAGGCTTCTTTGAGAAAAACAGATATTGAGCCGCTTGTTATTGAAGCAGTCAAAGAGTTGGTAAGTGACAAGTACTTTGCCAAAGAGATAAAAAGCAGAATTGGAATACAGACAGATACAAGTAATGTTGATAAGGAAATTGCAAATTATGAAAGTAAGCTGAAGGAGGTTGATTTGAATAAAGCTCGTCTGGAACGAGAGATTGATAATCTTCCTGCTGATGCCCGTTACCGTGAGAGAAAAATCCACGATATGACATTAAGGCTCGATGGGCTGTATGATACGATTGTTGAGTTGGAGGAACGAATTGAAGATGCAAAATTACGAAGAAGTTCTATTGAGATGGAAGCTATTACTCTGGAGAATGTTTACAAAATAATGAAGAATTTTGGAAAACTCTATGCTATAATGAGTGATGAAGAAAAGAAAAGCGTTATTTCTTATCTCATAAAAGAAATTCAGATATACCCAAACGGAGAGGCGGAAATGCCGTTGAAATCAATAGAGTTCAATTTTCCGATATATCGTGACGGTAAGGAAGTAAGGAAAGTTTTGTGGGAAAGAGGTAATACCGTTGAGACAGTGATTCTGATGACGTATTGTGGTGATAAGAGGAAATAAGACGGTTACACCACAAGATGTTGTGGTTTTTGAGCGTAAATCGAGCAAAAAATGGGGCAAAAAACGAGCGTTTTTGCCCCTTATTTTTTGCCCTTTTCACAGATGACATGGGGTTTTAGACAGATGAAAACAGAAAATTCAGAGGATTGGCAGATGAAAAAAGCGCCGGTCCTCTTTTTTATATATGCCCGTTTTTACAAGCAAAACAGAAGAATGACCGGTGGTATTCGTTTTCTGCGCAGCGAATGAAACCGGTCTTTTTTTGTGTTTATATTCAAAGAATCGAACAGGAAAGGAGTCAATATGAAAACAATCACAACCGAAGAACTTAAGAATATGAGTCATCAGGAGGGACTGATCCTTCAGGGGTGTGGCGGTGACCTTCAGGAATGGATAGATGGAATCAATGGAATTCTTCGAGAACAGGGAATTCTTTTAGATGAAAAGCCTCTGGACGATGTGTCAGTCTTTCAGCATGAAGGGCTTACCAATCTGCTGTTTGCCTTCGGTAAACACAAACTGGATATCGGAAAACTTGCCATCTGGAGAATCCAAAGTCATGAGCAGTTTGGAGGAACCTGGCTCTCCGATTATGTGGAAAACAAGCTGGGCGGTTTTGCAAAGAGGCAGCAGGCAAAACCGGATTGTCCGCTCATTGGTGAAGATGGAAATATTTTTAATCTAATGGGAATCGCATCCCGAACTCTGAAAGAGAATGGAATGTATGAGCAGGCGGAAAAAATGCGGCAGAGAATCACAGGCGGAGAATGTCACAGCTATGAGGAAGCGTTGATGGTTATTGCCGATTATGTGAATATCACATCTGCGGAGCCGGAAGAAGGCATAAAGATGGATTTTTCTTAAAACGGTAAACAACAGGATTGGTCAGTCGGAACTTATGATAACCGGTCTTTTTTTATTGCGTATTTTTGATAAGAAGAAAGGATGGCAGGAAATTATGAAAACAAGGCAGCAAGAGCAGATTTCTGACTTTCCATATGGCTGGAACAAAGGCGATACCTGCGTGATGATTACCAATAAAGCCAAGAAAAGCACGTGTGAATATACCGTGGAGAGTTATGACGGGAGATACTTCGGCGTCCGCAGTCATACCGGGCTTTTTCACCGCGCCTCTCCGCAAAGATTATTCCATTCAAAGGAAGAAGCGGTTGCGGTCTTAGCGCAATCGGAAACACCGACACAGGAAAGAGACGGAATGACATTTCAATAGAAATTTTGAGAGTAAGGAGTGAAAAGATATGACCGCAAGATTTATGAGTGATACCCCCTATGCCGGAACAGAGCAGGAAATGCAGCGCATTCCGGGTTTCCATTCAAGAGGAACCGGATTGACGGTAAGCCGTTTTAGGTACAGCACAAAGGACTGTGACTGTCGTTTATGTGCCTATAAAAGCAGAAAAAGAAAATGTGAAAAAGCGAATGGCTGTATCTGCCTGCGTGAACGGCTTGTGGCAGGCTGTGTGCCATTCGAAGAACTGTTGGAAAGGTTGACAGCAGAGGTAGCTGTCAGCCCGTTTGTGAGCCGTGTGGCCCGACTGTCAGCGCAGTTGCATCCCTGCTTTTTCCTTGCCGGTCACAGAGAACGGTTTGAACATTTATGGGAGCGTCATATCCGGACAGCAGAAGAAGATGCCATGTGTGCCGCATTATATCTTTTGTCCGCAGACCGATTCCTGTGGGGAAAAGCAATATCCGCAATCGAGCCGGATATCATCCATTTTCAGAAGATTCATATCCACGGCGTGGATTTAAATGGGTATGTGCTCTTCCATACCGCAAAGGATTTATATCAGGGAACCAAACACATCAGCCTGTCTGAATTGGTTGATCCGGAATTGGTTGGTGATATGACATTTGAACTGATTATCACAGCGTTTTTGATTCGTCGTTATGGATGCGGTGTGTTGAGTGCAGAAAGGAGTAAACGATGCTGAATGTTCAATCTAACTCAGGAATGGGGGGATTTAGATGAGAAAACTGGAAGTGTATCTTGCCAATAAGAGTCTGCTAAAAAACAGATATTATGGCGGTATCACCCTTTCTCTGCCGGCAACAGAGAGTGCCATAGCAGATGCAAAATATCGTGCGCAGATTCAAACAGGTTCGGAGTACATCGTGGACTGTGACAGCGGATGGCCGGAATTTTTAGAGCAGATCATAAACAATACGGACGATTTGTCCCTTGAAGAAGTAAACCTGTTGGCGTATCAGATCAGCCGGATGGATGAATTCCAGATTGAAACTTTCGCAGGTGCGGTTCAGCTGCGTCAGGAAGAAGATATCGATACACCGGTTACAATGAAAGAACTCATTAACCTGGCACACAACTTAGACGGCTATGAATACCGTCCCGGTGTTGCGGATGACCGGACTTTGGGAAATGTGGCACTGGAAAATGACCTGTTAGATACAATCAGCGGGTTACCGGAGGATGTGCTGGAGTTATTGGATGAAGAAAAAGTCGGGCAGGAAATGCGGCGTTCAGACATGGGAACTTTTACAGGAGCCGGATATATATTCCCGAATCGTATGTCGCATCAGGAATTGTATGACGGAATTCATTTGCCGGATATTCCGGATATGCCAAAAGGTGTGATATCTGTTCTGTTGAGCAGTCTTGATAAGCCGGATGAAACCGGTGTATGGCTGGAACTGCCTGCAACAGAGCAGGAAATGCAGAGTGTGCTGAAACAGCTGGGCGAACACTCTTTTGATAACTGCCTGATAGCGGGCAGTATCAGCACCGCTTTTCCCTATCCCCTTGCCGGTGACGAAGATGTGGAAAAGCTCAATACTCTGGCGCAGAAAATACAGGCGTTTCCGGATCAAAGGACTCTGGCAAAATTCAAGGCGGCATTGGAACTGGAAATCCGCAATGAAATTGACTTTGCATTGGATATAACAGAAAATCTGGACTGTTATGATTTTGATCCCAAAATGTATTCCCCTGCCGTATATGCCAAATATATTTTCCCAGAAGCCGGAATCGATCCAAACGATCCGGCTTTTGCCATGTTCGATTTTATAGGATATGGGGAGCGGCAGATGCAGCAGGCCGGACATGTGCAGACCGCATACGGTATGATTTTACGCAATGAGAACCCGTTCGTATCAAAATACAGTCAGACAGAATCTATGCAGATGGGAGGAATGTAGATGAAAGGAATGGATGCCAACACACAGAAGTATGAATTGGCGGAGATTGATCATAAAGTCGTGTTGTTTACCAATATGCGGCTTGACCGGGATACGGTTCCGGAAGGAGTGTTTTGCTATGATGTCAGGGATTCGGATAACCTTGATGGAAGTATGGCACAGATTAAGCCGTTTGTGTTGGTAAACCATTGGGGAACGATATTAAGCAAAACACCGTTTCCACTGGATGAGTCAGGAAGCTATTATCCGGAGGACTGGGGATATCTTGGAGAGGACATGAGCCTTTCGGAATTCCGGAAAGAAACGGTCGAACAATTGGAGGCACGATTAGAACCACAGCCATCAGGCGGAGAAATGACCATGCAGCCATGAATACCCTGCCGCCGGAAGGAGGTGATGCGGCATGAACAGTTTTATTGCATGGGTAGGCGGAAAGAAGGCCCTGCGGAAACTGATTTATACAATGTTCCCCGTTCAGTTTGACCGGTACATTGAAGTATTTGGCGGCGGTGGATGGGTATTGTTTGGAAAACCGCCGAATCTGAAGCGGAAACTGGAGGTTTATAACGACTACAATTCCAATCTGGCAAATCTTTTTTACTGTGTCAAGAACAGGACATGTGCTTTTTTGCTGGAACTGGGATTTTTGCCGATCAACAGCCGGGATGAGTTTTCCATAATCCGTACATTCTTGGAAAAGCAGGAACCGGACACCACATTTCTGCAGGAGGAACTGACTCTTGCCGAGCAGAACCTCTCCCCACCTGATTATGAGGAAATCCGCACGATCCTTTTGGAAAATGCACAGATGACGGATGTCAAACGGGCGGCGGCTTTTTTCAAACTGATCCGATACAGCTACGGCAGCGGCTGTACCTCTTTCGGATGCCAGCCATTCGATGTGCGGAAATGCTTTGACGCAATTTGGCAGGCATCGCACAGGCTTTCTGAAACGGTAATCGAAAATAAGGATTTTGAGGCGTTGATACGGCAGTATGACCGTGACAGCGCCTTTTTTTATTGCGATCCGCCTTACTATGAAACCGAAGGCCATTATGAGGTGGTGTTCCGAAAAGAGGATCACATGAGACTTCGGGATACGCTGAAAGCCTGTCGCGGGAAGTGGATGGTAAGCTATAACGACTGTGATTTTATCCGTGAGTTGTATGACGGATATTATATCACCGCTGTTATCCGCTTAAATAATCTCGCCCAAAGATATGAAGGCGGCTGTGAGTTTCCGGAAGTGATCATTACCAATTATGATCCGAAAGAAATGGAACGGTCACAGCCAAGACAGATGCGTCTGTTCGGATTGGGGGAAGAAGATGATGAGGACTGCTATGAAATTACAGGGGTATGGTCCCCGGAAAGAGAGGCACTATGAGACATAAAAAACAGAAAAAGAAAGAAAACGGGCGACAGAATGTTCTGTCCATTCCCAATGCGCTGCTCCATGCGGCAGACATCTCATCGGATACCGATTTGGTGATTGAAACGATCCCCGGCGTGATCCTGATCGGAGAAGAAGCGCCTTTAAGTACCGTACAGCAACCATTTATTGACTTGTTTTCCGCAATGGGGTTGACTCCAAAGGAAGTGGCGGATGTAATAGAAAAAGGAGGGTTCACTTATGAGTAAACCAATTTATAAGCTGGTTGACAGCAAAGGGAGAGTTCTGATTCCAAAGGCGCTTAGGGAAGCTGCCCGAATGGAATACGGGGACATTGTGCGCATTGGTCTGAGCAGCGGCAGGATAACCGTCACAAAGGTGGACATTGTGGAGGTTGGTGATCAGTCACCGGAAGCAGTGGAAGCCTATGTGCGTGCGGCAGTCAAAGCGATGCCGGACAGTAAACGTCTGGAACTGCTTGGGGAATTAAGCAGCCTGCTTCAGAAAAAGGAGGGATAAACGATGCGTGTCTATACGCAGGAAGATTGCGTACAACAGAACCTGCCGGAAAACCTGATGAATCGTGTGCTTGTGCTGCCTGAAAATGAAACAGGGCAGCTTTTCTTTTGCCAGAAGGATGCCAGCGATGCCTTGCAAACGGTTTCCCTTAAAACCGGTGAAGTTGCATGGTGCAGAAAGCAGGATGTGATGGGGCTTCTCAGACCGGAACTTCTGCCGGATAGTGCCAAGCTTCAACTTTCACAGATCCGGCCGGCAGATGCGGCAGACCTTTCTGAGCATACCCCAGAGTATTCCGGCTATAGTTTTCTTCCGGATGGCAGGTATGCTGCCGGGGTATGGCTGTGCAGTCCGGAGGAAGTCCGGGACTATGTGCAGATGCAAAAGGACTATCAGCACCGTGTGCTGATCTGTGACAGGGATGATTTTGCTGTGATGGAGATTGTCGAAGGAAAGCTGGTATTCCCAAGCGAACAGGATCTGCAGGCATTTCCACAGCAGCCAGAGGGAGGAATTCAAATGGGATAAAGGAGAGTGATGAGAGATGAAGCCCATTCAGATCCAGAATGGAGTCATTGTTTATTACGGAAACCGTGTCGGCATGGTACAGGACGGACAGGCAGTTGTCGATCCCATGTTTGAACGGGAAGAACTGAAAGACTTTTTAAATCATCAGCATGATATCCGGGAAATCAAATGGCAGAATGGCATTTTTGATCGGCTGGTGAACCATGCAGAACTATCCCCTGACCAGCCGGCGCTGAAAAATGTGCGTGTCTGGCAGTTAAAGCCGGATGTAGATATCCGCATGAAGTTTATCAGTTATGAGGAAATGTGCAGGCAGTTCGGTCCTCCGGGTGCAGAGCAGTATCAGGTGGTGTATGACGGAGCGGTGGAGACCAATGATCTGGAAGCACTCTATACAAAATTCAATACAGAATGGCCGGAAGGATATACCGGACATTCCCTTTCCATGAGCGATGTTCTGGAGTTGTATGACAGAGAGAGCAGTTCTTTTCACTATGTGGATCGGTTCGGCTTTCAACAGGTGGACTTCAACTCTCCGGAGCAAGCCATGAGGCCATCCCATACCATGCAGTTTTAAAGCAGGCAAGCTGCTGTCTGTTTTTTACTGAACAAATATACAGAAAGGAACCATGAAATGAAAAAGCATCAGAAAAAAGGAGGAACTGTTATGCCCCAAATCGATGTCAGGATCAATTCCATGTATCCGCCCGGAACACAGGGAGGAACCAGAGCCTATGCATCCGCTACCATAGACGGGTGCTTTGCCGTCCGGGGAATCAAACTTGTCGAGGGCGGTAAGGACGGTCTGTTTGTATCCATGCCCAGCCGCAAAACACAGGATGGTTACAAGGAGATCTGTTTCCCTGTAACGGCAGAATTTCGCAACCAGCTGTACGGCGCTGTTATGGATGCCTACCATCAGGCATTGGAGCTGGCACAGGCTCTGCCGCAGGCGTCCCCTGTACAGCAAGCAGAAGCTCCCCGAAACGGTCAGCAGATGGCCGGAATGTAATCAAAACCAACCTACAATCACGAAAATGGAGGAAAACGATATGAAAATGATGAAAAACCAGATGCTTAAAATCCGTACTGCTATGACACTCAAAATGCTGGAAGTGAAAGCAAAATTGAGAGAAAATTCCGGCGAGGGTTATGTGGATACCGCCATCAAGATTTTGATCGCGGTAGTGCTTGGCGCATTGCTGTTAGCCGGTCTCTATGCCCTGTTTAATGATACCGTGCTTCCGACTCTGGTCGACCGTGTCAAAGAAATGTTTGACTATGGCGGTTGATTCCGTGTTTTGGGAGGGGGCTTCCATTGCCTTTCGGCAAATCCTGCTGCCCATACAGGCTGTGTTGTTCCTGAGCCTTTTGATCGCAGTATCAGTTTGGGACATCTCCAAAAGAACGATTCCGGATGGTCTGCAGGTTGGGATTGCGGCATTGTCTCTGCTGCAGTTCCAACCGCAGCATCTTTTGGGTATTCTAACCGCAGTTCCCTATCTGGCGGTAGCTTTATGCTGCCAAAACGGGAAAGGAATCGGTGGAGGTGATGTGAAGCTGGCCGGAAGTTTGGGATTGGTACTGGGACTTTCAGGAGGTCTTTTCGCCTCTGTGATCGGACTTACAGGATTTGTCCTTTCCGGTATGGGATTTCAGATGTATCGAAGATACCGAAAAAAGGAAGAACAGGCTCCGCTGCCGTTAGGTCCCTTTCTGGCAGCAGGAGCTGCTGGCGTATATTTTATGAATGTCGGAGGAATGGTTCTATGAAAAAGAAAATCATGATTACCGCATGTACGATGATACCGATTGCTGCAACAGTAGCAGCTTTCCTGCTTCGCCGCCGCAAAAGGTATATCTCTCAGTGACTCATTCGGCGGGTCTCTGTATAGAGGCCCTCCTTTTTAAAAACAACAAGGAGGAAATTGCTATGAATCTTTTGAAAAACCGGACCGTGATCGGCGTCATCTGCATTGTGCTTTCCCTGATCATCTGTTTTGCGGTAACCCCGCTCTTTAATCAGAGCATCAGCGAAAAAACCGAGATTGTCCGTGTGGTAAAGCCTGTGAAAAATGGTGAGGAAATCCAATCTGACATGATAAAGCAGGTGGAAGTCGGCGGATACAATCTGCCGGAAGATGTTGTGAAAAATTCGGATACGGTCATAGGTAAATTTGCAACAGCAGATCTGGCTCCGGGCGATTATATTCTTTCATCCAAACTTGCGGAGGAACCGGCTGCAGAGAATGCTTACCTCTATCACCTGACAGGAGAAAAACAGGCCATTTCTGTATCTGTGAAGAACTTTGCAAACGGATTGTCCGGAAAGTTGCAGAGCGGTGATATTGTTTCTGTGATCGCACCGGATTATAAAAAGCAGGGTTCTACCGTCATCCCTGCGGAACTGCAGTATGTGGAGGTGATCGCAGTGACCGCAAACAGCGGATCAGATGCCAACACGGGAGCGCAGACAGAAGAAAGCGAGGAACGGGAACTGCCGGATACGGTGACGCTCTTGGTCACGCCCGAACAATCCAAAATTCTCGCGGAACTTGAGGCAGACGGAAAACTTCACTTGTCTTTGGTATATCGCGGCGAACAGAAAAATGCAGCCATGTTTATTGAAGCACAGGAAAAAGTGCTGGTAGAGTTATATCCGCCTGTTGAAGAAGAAAACTCCTCTGAGCAGGCAGAAGAAAACGAAGAAAGTGAGGCCGAAGAATCGGAATCCGTTCCTGCAGAAAGCGAGGTGGAGTAAGCCTTGAATTTCTTGAAAAACAGTATCTTCTCCCGCAGATCCGGTGAAGAATTGCCGGAACAGGCGCCGGAAAATGAAAATCAGATGCTTGCTGTTTGGGGAAGCCCCGGTTCCGGCAAGACTACGGTTGCGGTAAAACTGGCCGCCCGCCTTGCCATGCAGAAACGGGATGTTGCTTTGCTGCTGTGTGATATGAATACCCCAATGCTTCCCTGCATCTGCCCGCCGGGAGAGTTGGAGGAAGAACACTCCCTGGGTAGTATCCTTGCGGCCACTCATGTGTCAGAATCACTGGTACGTCACAATTGCATCACGCACAAACGGTTTCGTCATCTGACACTTTTAGGGATGCGGAAGGGAGAAAATGAATATACCTACCCTCCCTATGAACGGACACAGGCGGAAGAACTTTTACAGTGCCTGCGGGGAATTGCCCCTTATATCATCATTGACTGCGGCAGTTACATTGCCAATGATATCTTATCCGCCATTGCACTGATGGAATCAGATGCGGTCCTCCGGCTGGTAAACTGTGACTTAAAGTCCATCAGTTATCTGTCCAGCCAGCTTCCACTGCTACGTGAGAGCAAATGGGATGCGGACAAGCAGTACAAGGTCGCAAGCAATGTGCGGGCAAATGAAGCCAGCGGCCATATCGAGCAGGTGTTTGGCAGTGTGGCATTTCAGATCCCGCATTCGGAAGAAGTCTTCACACAGGTGTTGGAGGGAAACCTGTTCACGGAACTGAGCATGAAAGACAGCCGCGGTTTTCGTAAATCCATCGAGACCATCACAAAGGAGGTGTTCGGATGTTAGGAGAAAGACGCAGCAAGCCCGCATTTTTGGAGGATTCTTCAAAAGGTGTTCAGCAAATGCATTCTCCGTCTGATGAGCATCGAACACCGCCTCCGGAACATGCAGCCTCACGATTTGGAGAGCTTCAATTTGGCCCGGACTACCCGGTTGTGGAGAATGTTTGGGATACGGCTTCTCCAAAAGAAGAAAGGCAGAACAGAAAAGAGTCGGAAGAACCTTCGGAAATGCAGGACGATGAGGATGCATATGTGCCGCCCAAACGAGTGCAGAAAACATTGCGGACCCATGACCTGTTTTTTGCACCGGAGGATGAAAGCCGGGATTTTTCCTCTGTGCTTCGTGAAGTGCAGGCATACCTTTCCAAAGAATACAGCAGTCTGGTGACTGCAGGAAACAATGAAGAAATCAAATCACAGATCCGTCGGTTTGCAGGGAAATACATCCAGGATCACCGCATCTGTGTAAGTGGAATGACTGCAGAGGAACTGGTAGATGCCATCTATTCCGAAATGGCGGAATTCGGTTTTTTGACCAAGTACATCTATGGGGAAGGCATTGAAGAAATCGATATCAACGCATGGGATGATGTGGAAGTCCAGTTCTCAGGCGGTGTCACAAAGAAGCTGGAAGAACATTTTGATAGCCCGGAACACGCAATCAACGTAGTGCGCCGTATGCTTCATGTCTCCGGCATGGTGCTGGATGATGCCAGTCCAAGTGTTCTGGGGCATCTTTCTAAAAATATCCGTATTGCGGTACTCAAAACACCGATTGTTGATGAAGATGTGGGCGTGGCCGCATCCATTCGAATCGTGAATCCGCAGAGTATGCAGAAAGAAGATTTTATAAAGGGTGGGACAGCGACTGATTCCATGCTGGATTTTCTTGCGGAATGCATCCGGTATGGGATTTCTGTGTGTGTGGCAGGGGCTACCAGCTCCGGAAAGACCACACTGCTCGGCTGGCTTCTTACCACGATTCCGGACGGGAAACGAATTTACAGCATTGAAAACGGCTCCAGAGAGCTGGCATTGGTGCGGCTAAAAAACGGGAAAGTAGTCAATTCCGTTGTCCATACGCTGACAAGAGACAGTGAGAATGAGCGCCAGAGAGTAGACCAGATCGCACTGTTAGATATGGCTCTGCGATTCAATCCGGATATCATTGTTGTGGGTGAGATGCGCGGACCGGAGGCGAATGCCGCGCAGGAGGCAGCCAGAACCGGTGTGGCGGTGGTGACAACCATCCACTCCATGAGCTGCGATGCCACTTACCGCCGAATGGTTTCCCTGTGCAAGCGTGCCGTTGATATGAGCGACGAAACCTTGATGGGGTTTGTAACGGAAGCCTATCCCATTGTGGCATTTTGTAAGCAGTTGGAAAATAAGGAGCGCCGTCTGATGGAGATCATGGAGTGTGAAATACAAACGGATGGGACACGGAAATTCCGCCCGTTGTTTCAGTACCATATCACGGAGAACCGTGTAGAAAACGGGACATTTATCATTTCAGGCAGCCACAGGCAAGTCAATCCTATCTCGGAAAGCCTTGCAAGGAGACTTATGGAAAACGGAATGCCGCAGGATAGGTTGGAACACCTGCTGACCATGCCTGCAGAAAAGGAGGTTGAAACAACATGACAGCTATCCAGTTATTGGCTTGTGCAGGTTTGATTGTAGGAGCATTTCTGCTTCTGCATTTAAAACCCGTGGAATTTACAGACAGCCTGTTTGCATTCCTGCTGCGTCCGAAAAAAGGAATCCGGGATAAGATCAAAGAGTCGGCAGGAAGAAAAAAGCAGGGGATTTTGCGGCGCGAGATCGGAGAAGCACAGGCCGTCTTGGAGATGACCGGACGTGGAAACCGTTTTTCAATGGTGTGTGCGGTTTCTCTGGGGATGTTCTGCTTGGGCGGTTACCTTGCCATTTTGCTTGGGAATTTCTTTCTTGCTCCGGTTCTTGCGGTAGGCTTTTTATTTATCCCATTCTGGTATGTAAAACTGACCGCCAGCCACTATAAACGGGATGTATCCGCAGAGTTGGAAACCGCCCTCTCCGTCATTACGACTGCCTATTTAAGAACCGAAGATATTGTGACGGCAGTAGAAGAAAATATCACGTACTTAAATCCACCGGTATCCAAAGTGTTTGAACATTTCTTGATGCAGATCCGGCTGGTAAATCCCGATGTGGAAGCAGCGATTCATACCATGCGTGGGCAGATTGAAAATGAAGTCTTTTGGGAGTGGTGCGATGCTGTCAGTGATTGCCAGCGTGACCGCAGCCTGAAAACCACCCTCACCCCTATCGTTGCCAAGTTATCGGATATGCGCAACGTCAATGCGGAGCTGGAATATCTGATTGCGGAACCACGCAAGGAATTCATGATCATGGTCATTTTTGTCATCGGGAACATTCCGTTGATGTACATGCTCAATCAGGACTGGTATAACGTGCTGATGCATACCATGCTCGGACAGATCATCCTCTCCATAACTGCGGCGGTTATCTTTATATCAGCAGGCTTTGTGGTCAAGCTGACACGCCCGATTGAATACAGGAGGTGAACCGGATGACAGGATTATTATTTTTATTCGGAGCCTTCCTTGCATTGGGTTTGTTTTTTATTGCGGCATCCATTCTCCATCTGCCTACGATTGGCGCAGCCAAAGCTATGCTTGGCACGGTTAAGCAGGAGCGAAAAGCCGCCAAAAGTCTGGAAACCCGGTTGATGACGGCAGCAGTCCGGCTGTCCAAATGGATTCATATGGATGAGTACAAACGAGGACGGATGAACAACATCCTAAAGGCCAGCGGTTTGAACCTGTCACCGGAAGTGTATCAGGCATATGCCATTGTAAAGACCGGCGTTGTACTGAGCACAGTCATTCCGTGCCTGTTTTTGCTGCCGCTTTTGTCACCGGTCGTAGTCATTCTTGCGGTGCTGCTCTATTTTAAAGAAACACAAAAGGCGGATGAGCGCCTCAAGGCAAAACGGGATGAGATTGAACGGGAGCTTCCACGTCTGGTAGCAACCATAGAACAGGAACTGAAAGCAAGCCGAAATGTGATTGGGATGCTAGAACGCTTCAAAGGAAATGCAGGGCAAGCCCTAACTGGAGAACTGGATATCCTGTTGGCGGATATGCGCTCATCGAACTATGAAGCAGCCTTGACACGGTTTGAAGCGAGATTGAACTCCCCCATGCTGTCGGATGTTGTCCGGGGATTGATCGGTGTGCTTCGCGGAGATGACAGTGCGGTTTATTTCCAGATGTTATCACATGATTTCAAGCAGATTGAACTGCAGCGTTTGAAAGCTGAAGCTCAGAAGATTCCGCCGAAGATCCGAGTGTTTTCCTTTGCTATGCTGATGTGTTTTCTGCTGACGTATCTGGCGATTATCTGCTATGTGGCAATCCAAAGCCTCGGCGGAATGTTTTAAGGAGGAATACAGGATGCTGGTAAAAGATTTTTTAAAGAAATATCCCAACGGAAACTTTCAGATGATGACACCGGGCGGTTATGTGGATCTGTCACCGCAGCAGGCTAAGGAACTGTTAGTAGGCAAACCGGTTGCAGCACATCCCGGCGAATCCGGCTGTAAAATGATGGTGGATGCAGAGGAACTTCTCAAGGAATCCGTATTGAGTGCTAACTGGAGACATGGTATCTGCTATATGCTGACCGATCTGTTACAGGAGGCGGAGTCGCAAAAGGAGGTGGATGGTATGCGGGAGCATGATAAGGAACTGAAGCTGAAAGAACGTATCAAAGCCGGATACGAAACGTATATCCGGCAGTTAAAGACAAAGTCGGCGCCTGATTTGATTGAAATGGCTTCAGAAATTGCTGCTGCCAAGTTAGTCTATGAAGGGCTGAATGTGGATGGAGTGATGGCGGAATACGCCGATTACCTTCTGCAGTTTGAGAATCCGTTTGAAGTTGTGCGGGATGAATGGCATATGGCACAGGAATACGACTATCACGAAGAACTGGATCATGTGCTGTGGCGAATGGCGGATCAAGGGATTGGTGAAGGCGAGTATCAAATGGCAGAGAAGGATGCCGAATGCCCCTCTTTGGAACAGGGGGTGACCATGTGCTGAAACGACTGCAGGAAGTGCTTCATGACAAACGTGCAGAGGGGTATGTGGATGTAGTGGTACTGGTATTATGCGCTGTGCTGGTGTTGGCCCTTGCCATGCGGGTGCTTCCTGTGTTTATCCAAAAACAGCAGTTGGATATGTTTGCAACCGAGCTGGTACGGGAAGCGGAAGTGTCCGGACAAGTCGGTACAGAAACAAACAGACGGGCTGAGATTCTGCAGGAAAAGACAGGGCTTGCTCCGGATATTTCATGGTCAGAAAGCGGAGAAATCCAGCTGAACGAGGAAGTCACGGTCACACTTACTTTGGATACGGAAATTGGCCTGTTCGGAGAATTCGGCTCATTCCCAATCACCCTGCGCTCACAAGCATCAGGAAAATCGGAAGTGTATTGGAAGTGAGGTGCAGCCCATGCTTAGGAAAATTAGGCAAATCTTAAAGGATACCGGTGGAGCCTCCTTTCCCCTGACTATTGCCATTGTGCTGACGCTTATCATTTTCCTGTGCGGCATCAGCGAGTATTTTCGCTTGCAGGTCATTGCTTCTGGAGTACGGGAAGCGGTGGAGGACGCCATTATTTCTACCGTTAATGATAACTATGCAGGTGTTTATCATGGCGTCCGCGAAGGATATTCGGGAGGATATATGCCAGATGATGCAGAAGATTGGGAAGAAAAGCTCAATACAGGCGATATCTATGCTTACTTGGATGACACCATCGGCACACAATCTCAGGGCGGGCGGCGTGTAAAATATATCGGAGATGAGGAAATGGAGTTTGCCATTGACAGCTTGGATGTAACGATACGGAACGCTCCGCTGGCTCCGTCCGATCCGAAAAATGCACAGAGGTTTGAAGCGGATGCGGTGGTGCGTCTGGAAGTTCCGGTTCGGTTTGGAGGCAAACTACTCCCCTCTATGGTAATAACGCTCAAAGTTCAGGCCGGATATATAGAAGTATTTTAGAACTTTGGAAATTCGCTGGACTTGTAAAGAAGGTTATAGTATGTTAAGTCATAATAAGAGGTGTCAATCCTACACAAGGAGGTAAAAGTGGTATGAAAATGACAGAAAAAACAAAAAAGTATCTGGCTGTCGGATCGGGTGCAATCATCTGTGTTGCCTTGATCGCCGCAATCGCACTGCAATTCGGGAAATCTTCTTCCGGAGAAGATAAGATGGCGGGAGAAAGTTCTACAACAACAGAAATCATAGTTCATCCCAGCAAATCTTCCGAGAAAGACGATAAGGAATCGTCGGATGTAACGCTCCCGCCTGAAAAGGAAAGCGGACAGAGTACAGAAGCGAAGCCTCCCGTGGATAGCCGTCCGGCACAGACGGATCAGTCTGAGCAGAGCATCCAGCCGGAGGTGACAAAGCCGGAAGCCCCAAGTGAAGAGGCACTGCATGATCCAACCACTAAGCCGGATGGTACAAAAGTGGACACTCCACCGGAACCTGTGGAACATGAATCGGTAGAACAGCCGGAGGAGCTTCCGCCGGAGCCAAACGAGCCGCAGGGTGGGGATACCAAAGACGGGCAGGTTTATCTGCCGGGATTCGGTTGGGTGACGGATACCGGTGGCAGCGGAAGCACAGCTGATGATATGTACGAAAACGGAAATAAAATCGGTATCATGGATTAAGAGGAAAAGCACCGTGGAAGCACGGTGCTTTTTTGTTGGAAGGAGGTTTGCTGTGAAGAAGAAAATTAGCCTGCTGATGGTCTTATTGCTCCTCTGTTCTCTGCTGTTTGCGATTCCGGCGTATGCAATTGGAGACGGAAATATTGACGGCGGTGGAGGCGATATGGGACAAGGAACCAATCAGAATAAATGGATTCCGGGGATGGAAGGTGTTCGTGTGACAGTAGTGAAAGCAGAAGATGGCACGCCGGTTACAACACCTATTGATCTGACCAATAAAAAGCCAACCAATGTGCAGGCTCATTTCGGGAAGGTCTGTAAAGTCTCTTATAACCGTGGCTCTGCGCTTTCGCCCAGTGGTTCTACTTACGAATTTATCAAGCCCGCACAGGCACTGCCTAAGATTATCAGTTCAGAAAGTCTTGGAGCTTCCAGTATTAAGGAAATAAAAAGTTATTTTACCGATGAACAGGTATTGCGAAGTATTGCCGGATTAACCGGGATGGACTTTGACACAATGGTAGCCGGAGAATACAAACTTTTGATTGAACCGGTTGGATATTACACATTTCAGGGAGTGTTTATTGCAACAACCGCAACAGAAGCGGCGCTGTATGACGAGCAGCTTGGAGGTGGTCTGCGTTCCAAAATGGTGTCTTTTTCCCATCAGAATCTTCCGCTTGCCATTTTTCTCGAAACGCCGGATCTCGGCTATCCCGCATGGGGCGGCAACAGAAACTCTCCGGCATCGAACAGTGACATTAAATCCTCCCTGGGAATTGGCATTGTCCGGTTTAATGAAATGACAACGCCGCCGGAAGTCAGCACATATGATTATGAATATCGCACCAATACCGAAGTGATTACATCGGTGGAAGTGCGTGGCGGTCAGAGCGATCCGGACAATCCGGTTTCTGTGACATTCCATGTACAGGGTAATACCTATACAGTAGATCAAGTGTACTATCCTGATGGGGACAGCCAATTGGCATGGATTCGCTGGACAACACCGGACGAGCCTCAGACAATGACAATCACGGTGGAAGTGAATGGTGGAGGCGGTGTAAACAAGGGAACGATCCATGTGAACATCGTAGATCTGAACGAGAATCCTCCTCCCAATCCGAACGCAGATGACCGGAAAGATGATTTCACACCTGCTGCCCTGCCAAAGAAAACACAGGCAACCTCTGCAAATTGGGGTGTCTGGCGACCGTGGTGGCAGGAATACTGGGTATGGCACAGCAGCGGAGATGGTGATGGCTACTGGTGTGATCACGGATGGTGGGAGTTTGACTACGACCGCTACTCTGCAAGTCTGATTGCTGATATGTCAGTGATACCGGATGAAAAATCACCGACTGCAGATGGAAAGACTATGAAATCTGGCTATGGGATCAACGAAACAGTTCACACGCATGTCAGCACAACACAAAGTTCTGCAGTGACTCCAGCACAAAATGCGGTTACCTATTTTCCGGAATTCCAGTATCAGGGGTTCTGGCGGCTTCTTGACCGTGTGAGCAGCGGTTATGATATGCGGCATGAGTTTCAAGAAAACCGATACAGCACCTATAAAAGACGGACACACTTCACTCCGATTTGGTATCCGGATGGGGATTACACACCATACACATGGCTGATTGACTGCTGGACACCGACAGGGATGTTGTCTATGAATCTGAAAGATGCCATTACGATTAACGGAAACCTATGGAGTGACTGGCATATCGCGCCACAGAACCCGAACTAACATCAGAAAAAAGACTGCACGGCAATCTTTCTTGCTCTGCAGTCTTTCTTTTTGCAACAACGAAAAGGAAGGGAGATTAAAACAATGAAAATGAAACGACTCATGATACTTGTTTGCGTAGCAGCTTTGACCGCTTGTGTGTTTTGTATGCCGGCATATGCAGCAAACGGGGATGTGGCCGGAGCAATTGAGGGAACCTGGAATACAGCATCCGAACAAATTAAGACAGTTGTGAATAACGTGGTTTTTCCTGCGATTGATTTGATCCTTGCCGTCTTTTTCTTTGCCAAACTTGGTACGGCTTATTTTGATTACCGTAAGCATGGGCAGTTTGAATGGGCAGCGCCTGCAATTTTGTTTGCCTGTCTTGTGTTTACTCTGACCGCACCGCTTTATGTATGGCAGATTCTCGGAATGTAAGGAGGAACAGAAATGGGATGTTGGGGAATTACAGCTTCTGAATCTGATGCCGGTCTGGATGCTTTGGCAGCGATCCGAACACAAATACAAAAAGGCGGAACGCTGAAACTGGAGGATATCCTTGCTGAATTGAAAAGAGATGCGTGGAATGCACCTGTGGATGTACACAGGTGCGAAGCACACACCAGCCCTATGATGCTGGCAGAAGTGATCGTCCGTTTTTTGGATGGATGTACTGCAGAGCTGGACTTTGGAGAAACCTATCAGAAAGACAAAAGATTTTCCTGCGTTTCTTCTTTTACAGGTGAAAAAACCACCATACAGTGGCTGCGGGACTATTTGAGCGATACTTTAAAATATAGCCGTGAAAGAGCCGAAAACACCCCAAGATGTGGATGGTTTAAAGAACAGGATTGGATCAGCTGGCAGGAGCATATGGAACATTTGATTTTGCGCATGGATATGCTGCTCGCAAGTGATCCGGAAAAAGGAGAACTGACAGAACTTCAGGTATCCGGAGAAATAAACTATCAGAAGGAAGCGGAACGCATCTGTGAACAGGAAGGGCATGTTTGGAAGGAAACCAATGCAGACTGTGAAAGCGGAACCAGCGACTTGGAATGTGAAAGATGTCATAAATTTCAGGTGTTGCACTGGTAGAAAGGAGTACCTATATGACAAAGTTTGAGCAGGAACTGCGGAAATTGTTTGATCATGATAAGCTGTTTTCGGATGTCCGGTTTGTAGGAAATACCTGCTATGGAAGGCTGACCGACCAGATTCGGGTAAAGGCCAATTTCCAGACCGGCATTGTTGCGAATCAGTACGACCGATTGAAAATCACGCTTCTCAACCGGAATGAAGGGCAGATTGACAGTCTGGTACTGCGGTTAAAAGATATTTGGGGAGTCAAGTCGGTCGCAAACAATCCGAATTTCAGAGATGGCGTGTGTCCGCATCTATGGGACTGCGATGGCAAAGTGGAGTGGTATGCATACCGCCCTACTTCTGCAGATTATCAGAAATTGGCGGAGGCAGCCGGAAATTATCTGGATGTGTTCCGTGAGCCAGTACAGGAAACACAAATGGGCCAGCATATGTGTTAAAAGAAAAGGAGCAATGCGTGGATGCTTTTGGTGTTATGGCAGAAGAAATGTGGGAAGTACTTGAAGAACTCCAAAACGGTATGAACGGTCCGGTGATGTAAGTTTGGAGCGGTCTATGAGAAAGGAGGTGCGATTCTCAAGTGTTTATATGGGATTTCGTAGCAGATACTGTGTTAGGACAGATCATCGACTGGATCTACGGACAAATCGTGGGTTTCCACGGTGATTTTTTTATGCAGATGGGAAATATGGGCGCTGATCTATTTGAAATGACATGGGTTCAGTCCGTGGTGCTGTTTTTTTCCTATCTGGCTTGGGCGCTGTATGTGACCGGACTGGTGGTGGCAGCGTTTGAATGCGGGATTGAGTGTCAAAACGGCCGAGGAAGTATACGGGAAACCGCATTAAATGCAATCAAAGGATTTATGGCGGTCAGCCTGTTTACGGTTGTGCCGGTGGAGCTGTACCAGCTCTGCGTGTCCCTGCAGGGAAGTTTCACTGCGGGCATCACCGGATTGGGAAAAGATTTCGGCACGGTTGCGTCTGAAATCATTGCATCCCTGCAGGATGCGGGGACATGGGAAGATGCTATTGGAACAGGTGTGTTTGGCGGCTTAAACAGTATCACCAGTCCGATCCTGATGATCTTTATTTTAATCTTAATGGGCTATGCCGTAATCAAGGTTTTTTTTGCCAATCTAAAGAGGGGTGGTATTTTACTCATTCAGATTGCGGTAGGAAGTCTCTATATGTTCAGTGTGCCAAGAGGATACATTGACGGGTTTACCGGATGGTGTAAACAGGTGATCGGGTTGTGCCTGACCACATTCCTGCAGGCCACGGTACTAATCGCAGGGCTGATGGTGGTCAAGGATCATGCCCTGTTAGGTCTTGGACTGATGTTGTCCGCCGGAGAAATCCCCCGCATTGCAGGTCAGTTCGGATTGGATACAGGAACCAGAGCGAATGTCATGGGTGCGGTCTACGCGGCACAGGGAGCCGTGAACCTGACCAGAACCATTGTACAGACAGTAGCAAAATAGAAAGGAGGATTCTCTGTGACAGAAAACAGATTGGTATACATCGCTTCCCCTTACGCGGGAGATATTCAATCCAATGTGGAATTTGCGAAAGCTGCCTGTCGCTTTGCGGTATCGCAAGGTGCCACACCGCTTGCGGTACATTTGCTGTACCCGCAGATTTTGGATGACAGGATTCCTGATGAGCGTACTGCCGGAATCCAAATGGGACTTCGTGTTTTGAAGGCATGTGATGAACTGTGGGTATGCGGAGATTTCATTTCACATGGTATGCAGGTAGAATTGGATGCTGCAAAAGAATGGGGAATCCCGGTCAAACAGATCAGGGCAGAAGAACTGCTTGCTCAAGAAGTACCGGATCGTTCTATGGAGATGGTCTGATGATGACAATGGGAAGCCTGTTTGACGGAATCGGCGGTTTCCCGCTTGCCGCAATCCATAATGGAATCATACCCGTTTGGGCAAGCGAGATTGAAGCCTTTCCCATTCAGGTAACAAAACTTCGCTTTCCACAGATGCAGCATACGGGAGATATTACAAAGCTGAACGGCAAGACGCTTCCCCTTGTGGATGTTATCTGCGGGGGCAGTCCATGTCAGGATCTGTCGGTTGCCGGACAGCGGCGTGGGCTTGCCGGAGAACGATCCGGCTTATTTATGGAACAGGTTCGGATTGTAAAGGAGATGAGGAATGCAGATGAAAACCGAGGGTTACCAGATCACCTTGTTCGACCTCGATACCTCGTTTGGGAAAACGTGCCCGGAGCCTTCAGCTCCGCACAGGGTGAGGACTTCCGTGCGGTCATCGAGGAAATTGTCCGCATTAAGGACAGTGCCTGTCATGTGCCTCGACCTGACACCGGGCGCTGGGAACCTTCTGGGGCTGCCATACTGGGAGATCGATTCAGTTTGGCTTGGCGAGTCCTGGACGCTCAATACTGGGGAGTCGCCCAGCGTCGCCGTCGTATCTTCCTTGTCGCAGATTTTGGAGGACGCACCGCACCCCAAATATTATTTGAGCAAGACCGCCTGTTTGGGGATTCTTCGGAGAGCCGAAGCGCGGGGCAAGGAACTGCCGGAGCAGCTTCGCAAGGCGCTGATCATACAGGCGGGACTTGCCTGACTCCTTGGGATGTACAGAGCCGCCGTATTTTTTTAGAAGATACTGTTTGGCCGGCATTGTATGGAGGCGAAGGAGGCGGACATGGATATATTCAAAAAAAAGAACAAGAAAATACAGAGCAGGTTTTATGCCTGAACGATCAAGGCGGTGAGCGGATGGATGTAACCGAAGGATTTACCGCTACATTGCGAGCAGGGATGAGTGGTCATCCCCCGCTGGTTGCCAAACAGACAGCGGCTTCCGGAGTTGTGACAAAAGGAAACGGGGATTGTTTCCTGACACCGGATGTTCATACTTCCCTGACAGGCGGCGGAGGACAGGCCGGTCAGGGATACCCCTGTGTTTTAACAGCAGGATTTTGTGGTAATGCAAGCGCGGAAGCCAGAGGGATCGGCTATCAATCCGAGCGTTCCCCCACCCTGAAAACCGGTACAGCACCATCTATTCTGTGCTTGAATGATCCGAGCGAAAGTGAAATGCATCTATCAGAAGCAGTTACGGGAACGCTTCAGGCACAGGAACATGGATACCAACCGCTTGTACTTGCAAATGGGCAAGGAGGTGCGGAAATCGGAACCGGAATCTGTCCTACGATTACCGGAGCAGCCGGAACGAGCGGAAATAACCAGCCGATATTGTTTGACAATCACGGAAAAGACTGCAGATATAACGGTCCACTGAAGGTGGCGCCTACTGTAGCGGCAACTTATGGTACAGGGGGAAACAATGTTCCACTCCTGTCACAGCCGATTGTATTTAGTCTGGACAGCAAGGATAGTAATTCGATGAAATCATCCAATCCATATTCCGGATGTCGCGAAACTACAACATCTCGGACTATTGATACAACAAATCCAGATCCGAGCAAAAATCAGGGTGGTATTGCGATTTTGCAGGAAAGCTACTGTATCGCGGGCAATATTATCGACAGGAAGGTAAAAAACGGTGGGAACGGACTGGGGTGTCAGCCGGACATCAGTTATACCTTGACCGGTATGGACCGGCATGCTGTGTTCAGCCGGCAGCGAAGCGATGAACTGGTTGAAAATGAGGTGACATCTACTCAAAGCGCCCGACAGCATAAAGACGCCACTGACCTTGTGTGTCAGCCGGATATTTTCGGACAATCCCAGTACGGAGCCTATGCGGAAGGATGCACAACACTCCGTGCCAGCGGCGGAGATCATGGCGGGGGCAGTGAAAATCTGGTGGCAATGTCAGGAGAAAATCCGGCAGAGCGTCGGTTGATCCGCAGGCTGACCCCCCTTGAATGTGAACGTCTGCAGGGATTTCCGGATGGATGGACTGATATACCGGGGGCTTCAGACAGCGCCAGATATAAGGCTCTTGGAAACAGTGTGGCGATTCCGTGTGTGGACTTTGTCCTGCGTGGCATCGCTTATTTTTTATGCCGGAATCAGGAGGAATGACTATGTAACATTGGTGCTTCTGCTTTACTTTCCGCTTAATCCTTGTCAGATATGGTCATAGCTATTCCATAACATTCCCGATATACTTGGCTTACACAGAATGAAAAGAGAAAGGAGTTTACCGTATGGAAAAACGAAAAAACCTGTGTGCAATGATACCGGAAACATTATACACGCAGGTATGTTCTGAAAAAGAACAGCTGGAACTGACACTCAGCCAATATGTCGAGAGGATACTGAAAGAACACTTTGAAGGAGGAAAGGCAATGGCAAACGGGACAAGGACACTGGCATTTCAGGTATCGGAGGAACTGTTTACACGGATTAAGGAACACCTGAAAAAGACCGGACAGAGTCAGAAAGATTTTGTGATCACCTTAATCGAGCAGGCACTGCAGGATGCAGAAAAAAATGAGGAAGAAGCACCGGAATAATCAGAAGAAAAAACAGAATAACGGATTCTAAAGCCGCCGGACATCTGAAAAGCCGGCGGTATTTTTATTTGGAGGTGAGCCTTTGTACATTTACCCTGACAATCTGAAATCCAAAGCGACTCTGTGGCTTTGGCAGCTGAAGGATATCGGAATCATCGGAGCCTGCGCAGTGGTCTCCATTTTATTTTTAACACAGGCAGGCTTTTTTCCTCCCATTGTACTGACGGCAGTCTATGCGTTTCTGACGATCCGCTTTGAGGACACCAGCATTCTGGATTTTATCCGCTATGCGTGTGCGTTCTTTTTTACCCGCCAGCAGTTCTATGAATGGAGGTATACCGAATGAGAAAAAAGAAAACATCAGAAAAAAAGGAAGCCAAGCAGCGTGCTTCTACCCGGCAGCTGATCGGGGCAAAAGCGATTACAGACTACAGCCTGGTTACCTATGGACAAGGGGAACTGGTTTATTTTATTGTGAAACCATCCAACATCTCTGTGCTTTCCGAAGCGAGTATCGGCGCAAGGATCTATGCACTGATGACTGTGCTGAAGGGCGTGGCGGAGATCGAGATGCTGTGCTTAAACAGCAGGGAGAGCTTTGAAAACAACAAACAGTTCCTGAAAATGCGTATGGAGCAGGAAGATAATCCGGTGATCCGAAAATTGCTGGAAAAAGACCAGAACCATCTGGATCGGATACAGGTGCAGATGGCGACGGCCCGTGAATTCCTGATCCTGATCCGCTTAAAGGATGAGAAAGAATCCGAGGTGTTCCCCTACCTGTCCCGCATCGAAAAGTCCCTGAAAGAACAGGGATTCTCTGTCAAACGGGCGGATAAGGATGATATCAAGCGTTTGCTGGCTGTGTATTATGAGCAGAATGTGACCACAGAAAAGTTTGAAGATTTTGATGGAGAACGCTGGATCATACCGGAAGATTAAAGCAAGGGAACACCTGCTTTTCTCCCCTTCTCTGCTACATCATGGTATAATGAGAATGTCTGAAAAATGTCGGATACAGAAAGGAAGATTGCATGATTTATATAACAGGGGATACACATGGGCAGTTTGAGAGGATAGAAAATTTTTGCCGGCGGTATGGAACCGGTAAAGATGACGTGATGATTATTCTTGGAGATGCCGGAATCAATTTCAGCGGCGGTCTCCGCGACCAGATAAAGAAAGAGTATTTAGAGTCCCTGCCGGTAACGATCTTTGCAATCCACGGGAATCATGAGCGCAGACCGTGGACTATAGATAGTTATCAAGAAAAGCGTTGGCTTGGCGGTGTGGTGTATTATGAGAAGGAATATCCGAGTCTTCTATTTGCAAAAGACGGGGAAATATTTGACTTAGGCGGAAAGAAGGCTATCGTCATAGGCGGGGCGTACAGCATTGATAAGATGGTAAGGCTCATATATGGGTATGGTTGGTGGCCGGATGAACAGCCTTCTGAAGAAATCAAGCAATATGTGGAGAGTCAGTTGGATAGGCTGAACTGGAAAGTGGATGTGGTTCTAAGTCATACTACACCATTAAAATATGAACCAATAGAGATGTTTCTGGCGGGGATTGACCAGAGTAAGGTAGATAAATCTACGGAAGAATGGCTGGACAGGATTGAGGACAGATTAAAATATGAAAAGTGGTATTGTGGGCATTATCACACAGAGAAGAAGGTTGACCGGCTGGAGATTCTGTTTGAGAACGTATCTATATTTTGTGAAGAACAAAGCGAGATATAACGGACAAAATTCGTAGAGGTTCTCATGCAGAGCATATGAAACAGAAGAATGAGCAAGTGCGTCGGATATTACGGTATCCGGCGTATTTTTATGCCTGAAAACAGGCAAGAACAGGAGGTGTCCATTTGAAGAAAGCAAAAACTGCAGCCACAGAAGTGAACGGTGATGTTCGCATTCAGGAATTTCTGGATATGATCGCCCCCTCTGTGATCAAGTTTGAAACGGATCATTTCATCTGCGGCAACACATATCGCTGTGTGTGGGCGCTAAGAGAGTATCCGACCGCAACGGATGAGCAGGCTATCCTGTCGCATCTCGGAGAAAAGGACGGCGTCACCTTACGGATCTATACCCGCCATGTTACTCCGATAGAAGAAAAGAAAATCATCAGCAACGCCGCCAATAAAAACCGCATGGATCGGAGCAATACCAACGATCTGCAGCAGACTGTACTTGCGGAAAGCAACCTGCAGGATGTGACCACGATTGTAGCGCAGATGCACCGCAACCGTGAACCGCTCCTGCACACGGCTGTGTATCTGGAACTGTGCGCCCATGACTTTGACCAGTTAAAGCTACTCCAGACAGAGGTGCTGACCGAGCTTATCCGTTCCAAGCTGAATGTGGACCGGCTGATGCTCCGCCAGCAGCAGGGGTTTCAGTGCGTCATGCCTACCGGCTGGAACCTGTTCCGTGATCAATTTGAGCGGGTGCTTCCCGCCAGCAGCGTGGCAAATCTGTATCCGTTCAATTATTCCGGCAAGACCGATCCGCAGGGATTCTATATCGGGCGCGACAAGTTCGGCAGCAATGTGCTGGTAGACTTTAACCGCCGTGCCGATGACAAAACCAACGCAAATATCTTGATTCTCGGCAACAGCGGTCAGGGCAAAAGCTATCTCCTGAAACTATTGCTGACCAATCTGCGGGAAGCCGGCATGCATGTATGTGCACTTGATCCTGAGATGGAATACGAGGATCTCACCAATAATCTTGGCGGCTGTTTCATTGACCTGATGAGCGGAGAGTTCATCATCAACCCGTTGGAGCCAAAAACTTGGGATGAAACCGGCAGTCCGGAGGACTTGGATGCTCCGCAGACATTCCGCATTCGGTCCCGTCTATCGCAGCATATCAGCTTTCTCAAAGACTTCTTCCGAACCTATAAAGACTTTACAGACAGGGAGATTGATGTGATCGAAATCATGCTCCAGAAGCTGTATACCAAATGGAACATCACAGATCAGACGGACTTTGGAAGATTGGCTTCCAACGATTACCCGATTCTGTCTGACCTGTATGCGTTTATAGGGGCGGAATATAAGGCGTTCGACGAGAGCAAATGGCAGCTTTATACTGCCGAGATGCTACAGAGTATTTTGTTGGGACTCAATTCCATGTGTGTGGGTGCGGAGAGCAAATTCTTCAACGGACATACCAACATTACCGATTCCAGCTTTGTGACCTTTGGCGTCAAGGGGCTGTTGCAGGCCAGCAGGAGCCTGAAAAATGCACTACTCTTCAATGTGTTGTCTTTTATGAGCAATGAACTTCTGACAGAGGGCAACACGGCGGCAAGTCTGGATGAGTTTTATTTGTTCCTTACTAACCTGACTGCGGTTGAATATGTCCGCAACTTTATGAAACGTGTGCGAAAGAAAGACTCTGCTGTGATTATTGCCAGCCAGAATCTGGAGGACTTCAATCTGGATGGTGTCAAAGAATACACCAAGCCCCTGTTCTCTATCCCCACCCATCAGTTCCTGTTCAATGCAGGAAGTATTGACGCCAGATTTTATACGGATACCCTGCAGTTGGAGGAAAGTGAATATAATCTGATCCGCTATCCGCAGCGCGGGGTGTGTCTGTATAAATGCGGAAATGAACGATATAACTTGATGGTGACTGCTCCGGAGCATAAGGCCAGACTGTTCGGAAAGGCTGGTGGCCGTTGATGGAGGTGACAGTCTATGGATCTCAGAGAACAGCGGTTTGGGATTGAAATTGAAATGACCGGTATTACAAGAGAAAAAGCGGCAGAGGTAACAGCAGAATATTTCGGAACACGGACGCATTATGTCGGAACCTACTATGACACCTATGCGGCCATAGACAGTCAGGGACGGCAGTGGAAGTTTATGAGCGATGCCAGTATCACAGCACAAAAGAAGGAAGATGGACAGCGTGTGAGTGCCGGAAAAGAATATCGTACCGAAATGGTCAGCCCCATCTGTACCTACGAGGATATCATACCGATTCAGGAAATCATTCGGAAGCTGAAAGAATATGGGGCTATCACAAATAAAAGCTGCGGCATCCATGTGCATATTGATGCCTCTCCCTTTGATGCAAAAAAGCTACGGAATATCACCAACATTATGGCTGCCAAAGAGGATTTGATCTATAAAGCGCTGAATGTGTCTGTAGACCGCCAGCACCGCTGGTGCAGACCTGTGGATCAGAGATTTCTGGAAGAACTCAATCGGAGACGCCCGGCTTCCATGCAGGATGTGGAGCGGATATGGTATGACGGACCAAGCCGCAGCTACGAGCATTATGATGAAAGCCGGTATCACTGTTTGAATCTTCATTCTGTTTTTCAGAAAGGAACGGTGGAGTTTCGCCTGTTCAACGGGACGCTCCATGCAGGAAAGATCAAAGCGTACATCCAGTTTTGTCTGGCGATTGGCGCCCAGGCACTCAACCAAAGCTGTGCCAGCCGGCAGAAAACACAGACCACCAACGAGAAATATACATTTCGCACATGGCTGCTCAGGCTTGGACTGAATGGCGATGAGTTCGCAACCGCCAGACAGCATCTGCTTGCAAATCTGGACGGATGCATCGCATGGAGAGATCCGACACAGGCGGAAGCACAAAAAGAACGGATGCGGCAGAAAAAAGAAAAGGAAAGGCAGCAAGCCGAACAATTGTCGGAACCGCCTGACCGTGATCAGGAACATGAAACAGCCGAGGAAGAAGTATCCCCGGCTTTTTGTATGCGTATGTAAAGGAGAAAACAAATGAACAGAAAACCAACTTTGTATATTGCCTATGGCAGTAATCTGAATCTACCGCAGATGGCAAAGCGATGCCCGACTGCGGAAGTGGTGGGAGCAAGCCGGTTAAAAAATTATGAACTCCTGTTTCGCGGCAGCCGCCGAAGCGCTGTGGCTACTGTGGAACCGAAAGAAGGCAGTACAGTGCCTGTGCTTCTTTGGAGAATTCAAGAGAGGGATGAAGCCTCTCTCGACCTTTATGAAGGCTATCCCCGTCTCTATGATAAGCAGATGATGGATGTGGAACTGGATGGAAAGACCGTGTCTGCAATGGTGTATATTATGACTCCCGGACATGAATTTGGAATCCCCTCTGACTATTATATTGATATCATTTGGCAGGGATATGAGTCTGCAGGATTTGATACACAGATCTTAGAGGGGGCTGTAGAAAAAGCGATTGAACTGACAAGGCATCAGGAACAACAGGAAGTGACGGAACAGACTTCCCTGTTTGGAATGGGTGGAATCAAATAAAACAGCCGTACCTAGTGATACGGCTTAATTTTCAGAGAGACGTATGGATTTCACATAAGCTGCCAGTAGCTCCTCAACATGAGGAAGATATTTGGGATCAAGCCCCGAAAGAAGTTCCGCTGCCTTCATATAGTCAAAAGTATCAGCAGTGCCAAACAGGATATAGTCGGCAGAAAGACCGAGGACTTTGCAAAGTTTCATCAGTGTAGCAGCCGAGAAACCCTTTGTTCCAAGCTCTACATCCGACAAAAAGGATGGGGACATTTCCGCCTGTTCCGCAACGTACTCCCTGCTGTAGCCTAACATTTCACGCTTTTCACGGATACGCATTCCAATACTGCTGTCATATTTTTTCGTCATGGTTTCACCGCCTTCATCCTCAATAACAATAGTTTATCCTACTCAATAGCATATAAACATCATCAATAGAGTTGAGTAAAACACCTCAAAAGAGTATAATGAGTATCAGTAATACAGGATGGAGGAATGAGAAAGATGAAAGAAAATGGAACCTGCTGCTTTACCGGTCATCGCCCAACGAAGCTTCCGTTCGGGGTAGATGAATCGCATCCAAAATATAATCAGCTGAAAAGAATTCTTCGGACAGAAATAGAGCACTTGATTACAGAGCATCGTGTGTGTCGTTTTATCACCGGAATGGCACTTGGTGTTGACCAGATCTGTGCGGAAATAGTATTGGATTTGAAAAAGAGGTATCCCCAGATTATGCTGGAATGCGCTATTCCATATGAGGGGCAAGCCATTCAATGGTCGGCGGAACAAAGAGAGCGATATTTTGGTATCCTTGAAAAATGTGATGAGGAAACCATGTTGCAAACTCGATACACGAAAGATTGTATGAGGAAACGCAACCGATACATGGTAGATCACAGCGATCATGTTCTGGCTGTGTGGGATGGTTCCTTCCGCAGTGGAAGCGGCCAGACTGTCCGCTATGCACAAAAGATGGGGAGAATGATCACAGTGATTCGACCGGACACATTGGAAATCACCAGAGAAAAACAGATAAATAAGACAATCAAATAGAGCCTCTCCTTCGGGGCTTTGTTTGTGATGTCCCGAAAGGAGGAATCGCTTATGGCAGCACCAGCGGCTGTGCTTGCAGTAAAAGCGGCACTTGTCGCAGCAACCGATCAGAGAGCCAGAACCGCTGTCCTTTCCGTGGTGGCGGCGGTGCTGACGCCTTTTATTTTGATTATCGTGGTTCTGCTGTGTACTTTGTCAGGTACCGCAAATCACAACAATGCCGCTGTGGATCTGACTTTCCACGGCGGTTATTTATCTTCCGAGATGCCTGCAGAGTATCGGATGTATATTGAAAAAATGCGGGAAAGTTTTTCTGACTTGGACGAGATGTTGACCGAGATTAATGGCATGTGTGAGGATGGGAGGGTTGATGATTACCGGGTAAAGGCCATTTTTTATGCTCTGTTCTTCGGTGCGGATCAGCCCAGAATGAGTGATGAGGATTATAAAACTTTCGCAGACTGTTTTGTAACCTACGAGGAACGGCAGGATGAGGACGGAAACTCATATACCGTGGCAGTACCGATTACAAATTTAGAAACCATATACAGCAATTTAGAGTCTGCGTTAAATCGGGTAATTACACCGGAAGATAAGAGCAATGCACAGCGGATTTACATGCAGGCAAAATACGGTTTTGCCGGCGGAGGTGAAGGCGGAAACGGTCTGCCGCCCGGAATCGCAATGGGAGACGGCAGCTTTAAAGCGCTCATGGAGGAAGCTACAAAGTATATCGGCTGGCCGTATGTGTGGGGCGGAAGTTCCCCAAGCACCAGCTTTGATTGCAGCGGTTATGTGTGCTGGGTATATACCCAATCCGGTGTTTATAATCTTCCACGCACGACAGCTCAGAGAATTTTCGACCAGTGTTCTGTGGTTTCCCGTGAGGAAGCCAAGCCCGGTGACTTGATATTTTTTACCGGAACCTATGCTTCCGGAAGTCCGGTCAGTCATATTGGAATTTATGTAGGAGAAAATCAGATGCTGCACTGCGGAGACCCAATCGGTTATGCAAATATTGATTCGGCCTATTGGTCAAGCCATTTTTATGCGATGGGCAGACTGCCCGGTTAGGAGGATGTACATGAAAAGTGCTTTTGAACACAAGCCTGAATTGAGATTATCCGAATTCGTGATTGAAAAAACAGTCCGAATTCCTGACGAAGATTTTGAAAAAATGCTGCGCCGCCCGATGGATGGACAGCCATTCATTGCAGAAAATATGGATTTGATGTATCAGGATGATGCGGATGTCTATCACTGTATTCTGGTGACCGGAGAGGATCGGACAGACGGGATATTGGTGGAAAGTGAGGGATATGGCTATGCCCGATACGCATCCTATATACCTGAAACCTCTGCATTGGGCTACCCTTCTCTGACCGGATGGAATCGGAAATTGATGTCTGCCGCAGACCTGATTGTGGAAGCCGGCATCAAACAGAGTGAAAGCAGTAAATGGAAATTGACCTATGAAGAACTGGAAAAGCAGACCGGGCTGTGCCTAAAGGAACAGCCTTTTTTGAGAGAACTGCTGCGGGATATGCTGCTGTGTGACAGAGGGGCAGTATCGGATTTGTGCTTGGGAGATGATGCTCTGGAGGTGATGTACAATCCGGATTTCTATCTGTGTGGTTCAGAAGCACAGGTTGTGTCCAACACTAAATTACAATTCTGAAAGGAGGAATCGTTTATGAAGAATGCAACTTTGACTGTCACATTCAACGCAGAAAAGCTGGATGCTCTGACGTTTCATATGAGCAGAAAGGACACGGATCTGCAGGAAGAACTCAATGATACGGTCCAGAAACTCTATGAAAAATATGTACCGCAGGCAACCCGTGAATATCTGGATGATAAAATATCCCGTGAGCCAAAGGTGCGGGATCGGCCGCGACGTTCCGTTCGTACCGCTGTTTCTTCCGAAAGTTCCAGCCGTCAGGAGGATTTATAAGACGTTGCACAACTCAAAGAAGGGGGCGACATTTTCGCCAGACAAAAAAACTACTATGCACTCGCCCCGTGTTGCCCCCTGTGTGCCCTTGTGTGGGCTTTTGCAGGAGGGGGTGGCATCTGTATACCCTTGCAGGTTGTTGAGCGAATGTGAGCGAAGTCCGAAAAGTATGAGGAAATTGTGGACAAGAGCTGATTGCGGCAGAAGGATTGCAAGGTCGAAATGTGTGCAGGTTAAAGGGCGGGTGGCTTTAAAAAGCCCCCTCGCCCGATTTACACCGCCCGGCAAAGCCGTGCGGGGATTTCTCCTGCACCCGAAAAATCCCGTTTCTAAATTTCAGGTGGCATCTTCCACCGAATCACGGGAAAACAGGAGCTTTTACAGGTGGCATTCCGTAAAACAGCAGGAAAGGAGAATTTTATGGGAGGAAATGCAGAAAAGACTAAGTTCTCCATTCGGGTGGATACAGACTTGGTGGAGCTGGCAGATACCTATATCCGAAGTTCCACGGTAAAAAACCGGACAGAACTGATCGAGAACGCTCTGCGGTTTTATCTTGGCTTTCTCACAGCTCAAAAGGCGGAAGATTATCTGCTGCAGTCGTTGTCATCCGTGATGACAGGAACTGTTCAAGACAGTGAAAACAGACTGGCTCGAATGGATTTTAAAATTGCGGTAGAGCTGTCCAAACTGTCGCAGGTGATTGCATATTCTCATGACATTGATGAGGATGCATTGAAACGTTTGCATCTGAAATGCCTGGAGGAAGTCCGACGCATCAATGGCGCTATTGATTTTGAAAGTGCATATAAATACCAGAAGCGTGAAACCTAAAGAGTGAAAAAATCTTTGTTGGTTTTGGATATGGATTGTTTCCGGTGATTCGGATATGGTTTGTAAAAAGGAGTTGATACACAATATGGATCAAAAAGATATTTTTGAAACAGTCATCTGTGAGATGACAGAACGTGCATTGGCAATGCGGAGGGATACCTGTGAAGATGCGGAACAGCAGCTTTATCAAAAAGCGTCTGTTCTCTCCAAGCAAAAACAGGAAGTGCTTCTAAAACTCACACCGGAGGAACGTCAGGCGGTGGAAGATTATATTGTCACAATCAGTTTAATCGCACAGCATGAGTGTGAGTACCTCTATGTGCAGGGCGCAAAGGACTGCGTAGAGTTATTAAAGAAACTCGGTGTGCTGTAACGGATTGCAAAGGAAGGTCTGCTGCGGCAGATCTTTTTTGTTTGTAGAGGGATGGTGCTATGCCGAAAATCATTTTTACTTCCCGCTATCTGCGTGACGCACCTCCGGAGCAATTAGAAAATTACGTCCGATACATCGGGACCCGTGAAGGTGTGGAAAAAATGGATGAAAGCAAGCGACACCTGCCTGCAACCATTCATCAGAAAGAGTTTATCAGACAATTAATCCGTGATATTCCGCAGACAAAAGAAATGCTGGAATATGCGGATTTTTTATTGCGCCCAACCATAGGGAACGCTTCGGAACTGATCTCCTGCACATTGGAGCAGCATCTGGATCTGACCGCAAAGCGTGAAAACTATGTGGATTATATTTCAAATCGCCCTCGTGTGGAGCGCGTCGGAGAACACGGTCTGTTTACAGACGCAGGAAAAGCGGTGGTGCTGCGGCAGGTACAGGAAGAAGTGATGCGGCATAAAGGTGCGGTCTGGACGCATGTGATCTCTTTGCGGCGGGAAGATGCGGCGCGGCTTGGGTATGACAGCGCAGAACAGTGGATGGCATTACTGCGTTCCAAACGGGCAATGTTGTGCAGATACATGAAGATCGACAGCAGCAATTTAAGATGGTATGCGGCTTTTCACAATGAGAGTCATCATCCTCATGTACATCTCATGGTTTACTCTGCAAAAGATAATGACGGGTATCTTACCAAACAATCCATTGAAGCCATGCGTTCAGAATTGGCACATGATATTTTCCGTCAGGATTTTGCTCATATTTATGAGGAACAAAATCAGGCGCACGGAGATTTAAAATCCCAAGCCGAAGAAGTCATGCGGCAGATGATAGGCGCTCTGCGTACCGGAACAACCGTAAATCCTGTCATAGAAAAAAAGATGATACAACTGTCCAAACGCTTGCAAAATACCAGCGGAAAAAAAGTATACGGTTACCTCAAACGGGATGTAAAAAGCCTAATCGATGAGATCGTGGATGAACTTGCAAAGGACAGCCGTGTGGCTGCACTCTATCAAGCATGGGGCAAATGGCAGAATGAAATCCTGCTGACTTACCAAAACAAGGGAGCCTCCCTTCCTCCCCTGTCTCAGCAGAAAGTGTTTAAAAGTATTAAGAACATGGTCATTACAGAAGCAATGCAGCTTGCAGGTCAGAACTTTGTATTTGAAGATGAAACGATGACGGAAACCACCGAAGAACCGGAAATGATACTGCAGGATGTAATGCTGAGCATGGATGCTGTTCTGGAACAGTATGAACCGTATCCGGAGCAAGATAATTACAAGAATCGTGACGCCGGGTGGTGGAGCAAAGAGTATAAGCAGGCTCGGAAATATTTATATGGCGATGAATCCACACCGCAGGATTTTAAGGAGGCGCTTCATTTGTTCCTGCAGGAAGCGGAAAAAGGCAACGGATTTGCGATGCATGATCTGGGACGGATGTGCGCTGACGGTTTGGGGTGTGAAATCAATCGGGAATTGTCACAGGCGTGGTATGTAAAAGCATTGTCTGCATTCCATGCTGCGGAGCAGAACGTTCCGCCAAAGCAACGTCCCTATCTTTGGTATCGTATCGGAAAAATGTATGCCGCAGGGCTTGGTACAGAACAGAATTATGAAACCGCAGCCCAATGGTTCTCTCAGGCGGTTGCAGACGACCATAAGTATGCCCAGTATTCTCTTGCCGGTTTGTATTACCGTGGGCAAGGTGTGGAGCAAAGCTATGAACAGGCGTTTCACTTATACTGTCGTTCTGCGAAACAAGGCAACCCGTATGCGGATTATGAAACAGCAAAAATGTATCGGGACGGGATCGGAACAACGGTACAGCCGAAACAGGCGGAACAGTCTTTCCAGTCCGCTTTTTGTGGTTTTACCGCTTTGGAAAAGCAAAGCCATGACGATAAACTGCAGTACCGTTTGGGACAAATGCTGCATACGGGAACAGGAACAGAAAAAGATGAGAAAGCTGCGGCAGAATATTGGGAAAAGGCCGCAAAGCTCGGAAATGTCCATGCTCAGTATGCTTTGGCAAGATTGTGGCTGGAAACAAATAACGGAGATATGTCCAAAGCGTTCGATTGGTTAACGAAAGCTGCAGATGGCGGTCATGCGCCGGCACAGTACACACTTGGAAAGTGTTATCGGGACGGGATTTATGTGGATCAAAACATGGAGCAGGCAGTACATCTGTTTTTATTATCCGCTGAACAAAACAATGAGTATGCTGCGTATCAGCTTGGCAGGTTATATCTTGCCGGAGAAGGAATTCCAAAAGATGCAGAGCAGGCAGTAAAGTGGCTGAAGTGTTCTGCAGAACAAAGGAATCCCTATGCCCAATATACGTTAGGGAAACTTTATCTTTGTGGGGAAGATGTGCCGCAGGACATTGAAAAAGCGCTGGATTACTTGAAAGCGTCTGCAGAGCAGAAGAACGAATATGCGTCCTATCAGCTTGGAAAATTGTATCTTACCGGAGAAATAGTTCCAAAAGATGTGGAAGTTGCAGTACGCTGCTTGGAAACATCCGCAGAAAACGGAAATCAGTTTGCACAATATGCATTGGGAAAGTTGTACCTACAAGAAAAGGACGTCACCCGTGACAAAGAAAAAGCAGTGCGTTATCTGGAAGCATCTGCCGCACAGGGGAATCTGTATGCCAAGTTTCTGCTGGAGCATTTGGATTCTTTTCGAGATCCGTCGCCGTTTCTTGCAGCTACCCGTTTACTGCATCGTCTTGAAAGTCTGTTCCGTGAGGATTATCGCAAAACAACCGGCGGCACTTCTTACTCAATTGACCGGAAACGCAGACGCAAGCTGGCTGAGAAAAAACAGGCACAGGGACATAAACGGGATGACTATGAACCCATTCGGCAGATTTATTGACAGGAGGTGTGTAAATGCCGGGATACGTTTATTTTACAGAAGAACAAAAGCAGCGGGCCAATGCCGTGGATCTGGAGGACTTTCTTGTCCGGCAGGGAGAAAAGCTGCTTCGTTCCGGCAGAGAAAAACGGCTTGCCGGTGATCACAGTATCACTATACGCGGCAACCGCTGGTATGACCATGCAACAGAAAAAGGGGGCTTTGCAATCGATTTTGTCCGGACATATTATAATCAGAGTTTTCCGGAGGCAGTCACGATGCTGCTTGGCGGAGAGCAGGGACAGATCTATCGGGAGAGTAAACCACAAGAACCGGAACCGGCAAAGCCGTTTGTATTGCCGGAATCTCATACCGATATGCACCGTGTGTTTGCTTACCTGATCAAGACACGGTGTCTGGATCGCAGAGTCGTGGCAGAATTTGCAAAAGCGAAGATGCTCTATGAGGATGCCAAATATCACAATGCGGTATTTGTGGGATATGATGCAGAAGGAATCCCCCGTCATGCGCATAAACGAGGGACATATACCAACGGTGATGCGTTCAAAGGAAATGTGGACAGCTGTGATCCGCGGTACAGTTTTCATTGGATTGGGCAAAGCGATACGGTGTATGTATTTGAAGCGCCTATTGATATGCTTTCGTTTCTATCCCTCTACCAGCAGAACTGGAAACAGCACAGCTATGTCGCGCTTTGCGGTGTGGCAGAGCATGCATTGATGCAGCTGCTAACAGATGCACCGCAGGTGAACAAAATCGCTTTGTGTCTGGATAACGATAAAGCAGGTGTACAGGCACGGGAGCGCATACAAAAACATCTTGCAGAGCGAGGGTACAGAAATGTATTCTCGCTCTTTTCAAATCTGAAAGACTGGAATGAAGATCTGCAGGCATTGAGCAAGCCTCCGCCTGAGCCGGCAGAGAAACAACAGCCGGTCATGCAGATGGGATGAAAGGAGGCTGTCATGCAGACACATCAGATTGTATTATTCGTGTGCATTGGACTTGGTATGTTCGCTGTGATTGGGGGTCTGGCATTACTGTCCAATTATTATACGCTCAATGGAATCAAGTCGCGGACGGTTGGAGACGGACAGCATGGAACCGCACGGTTTGCAACAGAAAAAGAAATCCGGGAAACGTATGCCCATGTCCCCTACCAGCCTGAGAAGTGGAGGAAAGGAGAAGCGCTTCCGACGGAGCAGGGATTGGTGGTCGGATACAAAAAGAAAGGCGGAGCGGTTACTGCGCTGGTAGACAGCGGGGACATTCACTGCCTGATGATCGGTGCGGCCGGTGTTGGCAAGACCGCTAATTTTCTGTACCCAAATATTGAGTATGCATGTGCATCCGGCATGAGTTTTCTGACCACAGATACGAAAGGCGATTTGTTCCGAAACTATGCCGGAATTGCGAAAAAGTATTACGGATATAGAATCTCTGTTCTGGATTTGAGAAATCCTACCCGCTCGGACGGCAATAACATTCTTACCCTGGTCAACAAGTACATGGATGAATACCTGAAAGATAACCGTAATCTTGCAGCAAAAGCAAAAGCGGAAAAATACGCAAAGATTACTGCAAAAATCATCATCTGTTCCGATGGGGCATCTGCCAGCAGCTATGGGCAGAATGCATTTTTTTATGATGCAGCGGAAGGACTGCTGGCATCTGTAATTTTATTGATTTCGGAATACTGTGAACCTGAGAAACGCCATATCATATCTGTGTTTAAATTGATTCAGGATCTGCTGGCTCCATCCCCTGTCAAGAATCGAAGCCTGTTCCAGCTTCTGATGGATAAGCTGCCGCCAACACATAAGGCAAAGTGGTTTGCGGGAGCTGCGCTCAACAGTGCGGATCAGGCAATGGCATCCGTGCTTTCCACCGCAATGTCCCGCTTGAATGCGTTTCTGGACAGTGAGATGGAACAGATCCTCTGCTTTGACAGTTCTCTGGATACGGAAACATTCTGTAAAGAAAAATCGGCAATTTTTATTGTTCTTCCGGAGGAAGATAACACGAAGTATTTTATGGTGTCGCTGTTTCTCCAGCAGCTATATCGTGAAATGTTAACCATTGCTGACGAGCATGGCGGGAAGCTGCCGAACCGTGTGATGATGTTTGCTGACGAGATTGGTACAATTCCTAAAATTGAATCAATGGAGATGATGTTTTCAGCAGGACGTTCCAGACGGATCAGCATGGTCCCTATTATTCAGAGCTTCGCACAGCTGGAGAAAAACTACGGAAAGGAAGGCTCCAGCGTCATCATTGATAATTGCCAGGATATTCTGTTTGGCGGATTTGCACCGAACTCGGAAAGTGCGGAAATTTTATCGAAAGCACTTGGAAACAGGACTGTTCTGTCCGGTTCCATCTCCAGAGGAAAGAATGATCCAAGCCAGAGCCTGCAGATGATGAGCCGTCCTCTAATGTCACCGGACGAATTGAAAACACTTCCGAAAGGACATTTTATTCTTGCCAAAACGGGAAATTGTCCTATGCAGACACAGCTTCCCCTGTTTCTTAAATGGGGGATTCAGTTTGGCGATGCGTATGAAGTGCCGGAGCAGTCTGCTAGAACTGTGAAATACGCAGACCGCTTTGAACTGGAGCAGGAGATTGTGCGGCGCAGAGATGCAGAAGAAGATGAATGGGAGGAACCGCCAGTACCTGATACCGACGAAACACGCAAAGGCAGTCAGCTGCAGTCCCCCATACAGACTGCAAGGGAACACCGCAGCACGCCAATACGTCCTCCGCTGAGAACCGATTAGGAGGTAATCTGTGTATGGGGTATTTTTCTAATATTTATAAAGCAGAACTTCCACATCGTGCCAAAACCGTGTATATGTATTTGAAAGACCGAAGCAATGCACAGGGACAATGCTATCCAGCGATCGGTACCATCGCGAAAGAACTGCATCTGTCCCGGCGCACGGTGGAACGTGCAATTCAGGATTTAATTACAGCCGGACTCTTAAAAAAGGAACAACGATGGAGGGAGAATGGCGGCAGGAGCAGTCTGCTGTTTACCCTGACAGACTGCAATTAAAAAATAGCGCCACCAAGGGGAAGGTTTGTCCTCTTGGTGGCGTATGGATTATGTCATTGCGGCGTATGCAGAAGGGATCACCTGAAGAAATACTGATAGACAGAGAAAAAGAACCACCTTCCGAGAAAGGTGGTATTCCCCTACATGTTGTTCAACATCTCTTGAATTGCTGCACGGATCACTGCTTTGTCACGATCATTCAGTCGCATGAATTGGCGTAAAAGCTGCTGATCTTCACTGTCTATGTGCTGAATTTGTGGATGAAGGATGGCATCACCGGGGATGTTTAATGTGTCAACAAGACGTAAGAGATTGTCAATGCTTGGACGCTTTTCTTCGTTCTCTAAAGCCATAAGGAAGCGAGCAGTAATCCCCACCTTTTCCGCAACTTCTTCTTGCGTTCGTCTTGCATTTACACGGTATTTTTTGAAGATAGGTCCCATGTAGGAAATATCCATTTTTTCTGTTTCAGCCACTATCAGTTCACCTCCAATACCATTTTACAGTTCAGGTATTGGAGAGGGAACGCTCTATAAGTTCATGTAAAACAGGAATAAAATATTCAAAGAAAGATAGCAAGTAATCGAAGAAAGTAAAAGGAGTAGAGATATGGAGCTGAGATTAAAGAAGTCTATTCTTTAAATATGTTGGAAGATTTTCCTATGGAATATCTTCGGCTTCATTGCATCGTGAACAGAATAGGTTCTGACTTCCGTAGCTGTTTCATAATGCCAATATTTATAGTTCAAAAATTTCAGTATTTCTTTAAGTTACTCAAGTTGATGCAGAATGACATTGTCATGCTGAATAAGAATAATTGCACAAGGACTATTATTAGACAAGCTGTAGACAGCCTGAGTTTATAATATTTTTAAAATCTTGTCCAATGAGATGCAGTGTTTGGATTCACTGTTCCCTGAATACGAGGTTGTTGTGGGGATGCAAGGAACTAGACTAATCAATGAACCTCAGATTATGGTGGAGATTGGAAATATGCACTGTTTCACAAGTAAAGGTACACTGATAGTTTTTGTAATAGCAAGGATAGAAAACAGGCTGAAAGTAAACCGTTCCATGTTTATACCGTGGTAGGTAGAATAAAGTTTTTGCAAATCTACTATACAAAAGTAAAGGAATATACTAAATTTGTGATCAGATTGTGTCATATAGCCAGCTGATGTTATAGTGATATATTCAGGTGTTAAAATGGGCTATTTTTTAAAATAAAGTATTTAATGGAGTAGAAATATTTTTCGGGATATGGTAATCTATAAGATAGTTAGTTATAACTAACAGAAAAGCCTAGACATAAGTTAGCTCTGACTAACTAAAGAGATTTTAATGATTAATTATTAAAAAACAACTTTTAAAATGAATGGTGGTGATAAAAAACAGATGGATCAAAAAAGGTATAACAAAGCAAAGACCCGTAAAAATCTCTGCACAGACTAACAAAGGAGAATTTATGCGAGTGTATTGCTAGGTTGTTTCAGACCCTATTTTTATTTTGCATTGTGGTGTGATGTAATCGCTGGATTTTCCGAAACGGGTAGTTAAATCTATCCAACGTATTAGAGATGATGAACACATCCGCTAGAACTTTAACTGATTAACAAAAGTATAAGGAACTATGGTTGAAACCTTAAAAACTATCTTGCGGCAGGAGGACTTCGCTAATCCTAAACCTCCCTTACAGTGTAGCACGACCTTTGGAGATGGGCTTTATTAACTACTACTCTACAATAAAATAATTATATAAGGAGAATTATATATGAATAAAACAAAGAAAAACAAGTTTAATATCAGAGATGCAATTACATTGGCGGCCATGTTGGTAATTAATTACATAATTGCGATGGTGATTGGTGCAATTACATTGCCGTTTGCTGAGGTGTATTTATATGGTTCTGCTGCTATTGATGGATTTCTAGGAGCTATATTTTATCTTGTAGCGGCTAACCGTGTGAATAAACATGGACTCCTATTTGTATGGGCACTTATATATGGGCTTATTCAGGCACTTATGGGTTATGCGTTCCTGTTGCCGTATTTTTTTGTTGTAGGCATTATCGCAGAACTATCTATGATTGGGAAAAATGCATATAGAACACCGATTCGTAATATGATTGGCTGGGCTCTAAACAGTATTGGAAATTTTGTTGGGTGTGCAGTACCGTTATGGTGGTCATGGGATAGTTATAAAGAAATGGCATTAAATAGCGGATTTTCACAAGAAACCTTAGATATGCAGTTTTTAATGACAACTCATCCTGGGTTAATGATTTTAGGGTGCACGATAACTGGTCTTCTTGCTGTATTAGGAGTTCTGTTTGGACAGAGATTGTTAAGAAGACATTTTCAGAAAGCTGGTATTTTGGAATGATTATGAATCATAGTGGTATTAGAAAAGTAGAACAGCTAGATGGCAGAACAGTGTTGCTATTGGCTGTTTGTGCATGCTTCACTTCCTTTTTAAGCAATAGTATGCTGGGTCATGGTTTATATATGATATGGCTTTTTCTGTTGTTATGCTATTTTGAATTATTTACGATGGGAGTAGAAATATTGGGAGTATATATCCTGTCAGTAGTTTGGCTGGCTATTAATACAAAATATCATCTTTCTTTTCCATCACCACTATTATTTCATATACTTTATCGTCTATTGATGCCAGCGATGATAGTGTGTTTGGTAGTACATATTCCTTCGGGAAAATTGACTTCTAGTATAAGAAAATTGCCGATTCCGGAAAATATTATGCTCATTTTAGTTGTTATGCTCCGATTTGCACCAACTGTTGTTTATGAGTTTGGTGAAGTAAAAGACGCTATGAAGGTAAGGGGATTTTTGCGATCTATAAGGACTGTTCTTTTTCATCCGCTTAGTACATTGGAATATGCAATAGTCCCTATGGTTTTCAGAAGTCTGAAAATAGCAGACGAACTGGCATCTTCTGCTATTGTTAGAGGAATTGAGAGTCCGTATAAGAAAGACAGCTATTACATTACAAGGTTGACTGTAAAAGATGCTCTCTTAGTAATATCCAGTATCATAATTGCAGTTATCTGCTGCTTGGTTTAAATCAATGGATTTGTTGGTAAGTTAGTCTGGATTCAGGAGGTGAGATTATGGAATACAGTGGAAAATTAATCAAAAATTCGCAAGATATTTGCCCTCAAAGCACAATAATGTTTTGTTTTCCGTATGCGGGAGGAGGTGCTGCATTTTATACCAAATGGATTCAATATTTTGACAAGAAACTTGTGGTATGCCCCATACAGCTGCCAGGAAGAGAAGAACGTATTGGTGAGAAACCGTATCTGAATATGCAATCACTTGTAAAAGATGTTGTAGACGCCATTATGAGATTTGACAATGATTTTATTTTGTTTGGCCATAGCATGGGTAGCAAAATAGCATTTGAAGTTGAAAAAATGCTTGAGAGCAACAATAGAGTAGCAAAGTTGGCGATATTTTCCGGAAGCAGAGTTCCTCATATTCCGGAACCGCAGCCGATATCTCATTTGACAGAGCAGGAATTTATAGTCGGTTTGGAACGATATGACGGTATTCCAGAAGAAATAAAAATGGATAAAAGACTGTTGGACTTTTATATGCCAATAATCAGATCGGATTTTATTCTGGACGAAAGCTATTATCCGGATGCCCCATCAAAATTGATATGTCCTGTTTTAGCAATTGGTGGAAATGAGGATAGGGAAGCAACTCTGACTGATATAAAGAGATGGTCTGAATACACGCAAAGCGAGTTTCAGTATTACCTTTTCAGAGGTGGGCATTTCTTTGTAAAAGAAAATCAGGAAAATGTATTAAAGTTAATTCAACAAAAAACTGAGGAGTTTATCAATTGTGAAAATTAAGGTAATTCGTCCTACACTCACTTCACGGCACTACTTTATGAATAATCTTCCTCCAGAAGAAATACATGTTTGGATTCTGCGGTGGAGAAGTATGACAGACTGGATTAAAGAGAACTGGGGAATCTTGAATGAGGAAGAGATAAAGCAATATACATCATATGTAAAGTATGAAGACATGATGAGAGGTGCAATAGGGCGAATCGCTGTGAAAAAGATTTCTTCATCTTATCTTGGCAAAGAGATAAAAGATATACAAATTGAGAGAGGACGCTTTGGGAAACCATATCTGTACTGTTCTGAAAACCATCTATCTATAAATTACAATCTTTCTCATTCGGGAGAGATTGTTCTGCTTGCCTTTGGACGTAATGTTCAGGTTGGCGTAGATGTGCAGGTGATAAAACAAATACAGGAATACCAAAGGCTTGTAGAAAATTATTTTTCACCAGAAGAAGCAGCGGTTGTAATCCGGCAAAATAATATTGAGTCCTTTTTTGAATATTGGACGGCGAAAGAAGCCTATGTGAAAGCTATCGGCTGTGGATTCTATAAAGACTTTGACTCTTTTTCTGTAAAAATTGGTGGAACCAGCAGTGAAAGATTCGGAGGTCAGATTTGGCAGATTTGTCAAATTACTGTAGATAAATGTCATAAAGCGTGCTTGGTATATGGAAGGAGAAATGAGAATGAACTATGAGAAGAAATTGAAACCAGCACAGGAGAAAACAATAGACATCTGGCTGGAAGAAACATTTAAAATAAATAGAAATAAGATAGCTATTGTGGAGGATATGAATCGTATTACCTATGGAGACATGGAAAAGAAAATTAACCAGTATGGCTGCTATTTTAAGAGGCGTGGGATAAGCATGGGTGAATTGGTTGTTTTGCGAATACCGAATGTAAAAGAGTTTGTATTTGCTTTGCTGGGGCTAATTAAAATTGGTTCAATCCCAATTGTTACAAATCCTTTATTTGGCGAGAATGAGTTAAATGGCATTTTTGATAAGACAGATGCCTCAACATTGGTTTTCTATGATGATGACGAATTATCATTAAAAATCCGCCAGGGGTCTACAAGCAGACAGATTTGTAAAATCGCAGTTAAGGACATTGGCGAAGGTTTGAAAGAAGACACCGAAAATATCATCGAAGAAAAAAAGGAGCTTGATAGCATAGCTATTCTTATGTTGTCAAGTGGAACAACCGGTGTACCTAAGTTAATACCAATCACTCATAGAATGATTTATTGGCATATTTATGGATATAATCAGAAATTTCAGTTTACATCCGATGATAATTATTTGGCTTGTCTGCCGATAGCGCATAAGATTGGGTTGTATTCCCCTGGGATTCTAAATGTATTTTTTGCAGGGGGAAAAGCTGTTCTATGTAATAATCTGGATTGCGATGATATTTTTGCACAAATTGAAAAAGAAAACATTACAATTACAGCTTTAGTTCCAACGCTAGCGCGAATCTGGAATCAGTATCTGAGTCAAGGGTGTCGGTATGATTTGAGTAGCATCAGGAAGATCATTATTGGAGGTTCTTTCGTTGATGAGAGCCTTGTTACAAAGTTGATTGAAAAGGTAGAATGCGCGATATTGCCGTTTTATGGGGCAACGGAAGGGCTGGCTCTGTATAGCATTTATGATAGCAGCAATCTTGGCGGTACGGTAGGTTACCGTTATTCGGTGTCAGGTTATGAGGAAATTCGGATTATTGATGAGAATGGAATGGATGTAATGAATGATGAAGAAGGGGAATTAATAATTCGTGGACCATTTACCATTCAAAGCTATTATAACGAAGAAGCTGGCATGAAGGATAAGTTCACCGCAGACGGATTTTATAGAACAGGAGATAAAGTGAGATGGGATTTCACATATGGATATCAGGTTCTGGGAAGGATCGCAGATCAAATAAATAGGTCTGGTGAGAAAATAGAACCGAGAGAGATTGAAAGGTTTATAAGCGAACATCCAAACATTGATGAGGCGGTGGTAGTAGGTGTTGAGGATTTTCTAATGGGAGAAAGAATTTGTGCTTTCATCATGGCTGCAGATGAAAAAATAAATTTGTCACATATACGAAAATTTCTTATGGAAAAGGGTTTGGCAACATATAAGCTACCAGACCAGCTTGTGAAGATAGATGAGTGGCCTCTTACATCGGTAAAAAAGATTAATCGGGTAAAGCTACGGGAGATTGCGAATAATACTACAAGGAAGGAGAAAATATGAAAGCAGAGATTACATATGCAGAGATGTGCCAACTTGTAGCAGAGATTGGGGAGTATTCTCATACTGAAGATATAGAAAATATAAATTTGATTGAAGCTGGATTTGAATCCTTAAAGGTAATGCTGATATCTAGTGAGCTAAAACGCAGAGGTATAGATGTTCGCGTTTCTGAATTGCTGAAAAAACCGTATCTGGCAGATTGGTGGAAAATAATAAAAATGCAGAGTGCCAGTGTTGAAAATGAAAAGGAAATTGATAGGGCTCGGACGGAAACGATAGAATTTCCTCTTACTGATGTGCAGTATGCGTATTGGGTGGGCAGAAATCCGGATCAGTTGATGGGAGGAATATCGTGCTATCTGTATTTTGAGTTTGAATGTGGGGAAATAGACCAGAAGAGGTTATCAATGGCGTGGGAAGGCGTGCAATATCTGCATCCGTCACTCAGGACAAAGTTTTTGGAGAGTGGGACCCAGGTTATTCAGGATAAACCGTATAATTCCAACATCACGATATATGATTTACAACAATTAGATGAAGCAGGAAAGAAAAAGAAACTGGAATTAGTAAGAAATGAGTACAGCCATAAGATATTGGCTGTTGAACGAGGTGAAGTAGCAGCACTTATTTTATCAGTGATAGACAAGAACAAAACCATCTTGCATTTTGGTGTTGATTTGCTGGTAGCAGATTTAAAAAGCATAAAAATTATTTTTTCGGATTTAGAAAGATTATACAATGACTGTTCCTTTGAGAAACTGCAATCGTCGTTTACTCTTGAAAGATACATGAACCATAAAGAAAATGAGGATAGTTACCAAAAGGCGGCCGCTTATTGGAAAGAACACTTTGCTACACTGCCAGAAGCGCCGGAACTGCCATTAAAGGGAACATATCACTCGGTAAAAAAGCCGGTGTTTAAACGAAGAAATTTTATGCTGGAGAAAGCGGATTGGGATAGGCTTGCGGCAAGTGCTGCGAAGAACCAGATCACACCGGCAATGATACTGCTGACCATTTATACACAGATATTAGAACGTTACAGCAATCAATCAGATTTTCTGATAAATATACCTCTGTTTAACAGACCATCAGAGGCAGAGAATGAGGTGGCTGACTTTACCAATATCCTTTTGCTTCCGGTGAAGAGCACTGAGGTACGAGGCTTTATTGGTAAAGCGAAAAGCATTCAAGAAATTTTTCTGGAATCGCTGAACCATTCTGCTTATTCCGGGGTGAAAGTAATAAGAGATATACTAAGGTCAAGGTCAACACAAAAACTTGTGGCACCAATCATATTTTCTTGTGACTGTATGGAACCAATCATTACTGATAAATTTACAGGGAGTTTTGGCAAATTAAAATATATTTCTTCACAGACACCACAAGTTTTGATAGATTTCCAAATCATGAGATTTCCGGAAGGAATTTTGCTTTCGTGGGACACGGTTGAAGATATATTTCCGAAAGGCTTCATAGAGGAGATGTTCCGTGCTTATATAGAGTGTTTAAGATGGACTATATCCAATCCTGATAAATGGGGGGAAGAACTTCCCGTGATACCAGAGGCAAAATTCGCAGAGAGATATTCATGTATAGATACAATAGGGGTAAAGCAGAACCTTTGTCTGCATGATCTTGTTTTTAGAAATGCAATAGACCGCAGCAGCAAAACAGCTGTTATAGAAGGCACTGGAAGAACCTTGACTTATTATGAGCTGTGCAAAGAAGCAAAGAAATTGGCACGTTTATTACAACTGGCAGGCGTAGAGCCTGGCGATAAGGTGGCTGTGAGATTGCCCAGGGGAGCAGAACAGATAATATCGGTACTATCAATATTGTTGCTGGGTGCGTGTTATGTGCCAATTGGAATAGATCAGCCAGATAAGCGTATCGAAAAGATCGTGAAACGCGCTGGCATAAGATATATGGTGTCTCAGGGTTGTCATTTAGAGATAAACAGAATGAATATCATTGATGTTAATGACCGAGTGAAGCAGGGGGAGATATCTGCTAATGAACTAGTGAATCCTTCCAGTAGTGCTTATGTTATTTTCACCTCTGGAACTACTGGGGAACCCAAAGGCGTGGAGATTTCCCATTCTTCAGCCATGAATACAATTTGTGATGTGAACAAAAAATGTAACATCAGCGAAAAAGATAGTTTATTGGCAGTGTCTTCTTTGGAATTTGATTTATCGGTTTATGATATATTTGGAATTCTTGGAGTGGGTGGGACTATTGTCTTGTTGGACGAAGCGAGTAAAACAGATGCTGCCCAATGGTTGGATTTAATCACCAGATACCATATAACTTGCTGGAATTCAGTGCCTTTTCTATTACGGATGCTTTTGGAACAGACACAGGCCGAGGGGAGGAAATTGCAATCCCTTAAAACCGTATTGTTGTCAGGGGATTGGATTGGAACGGATCTGCCGGAAAAATTAGCAGATGTTTCTCCAAATTCTGAATTGACAGCATTGGGCGGAGCAACCGAAGGTTCTATATGGTCTAATTATTATCGGGTGAAACTGCCTGTTCCTAAAGAGTGGGTATCAATTCCATATGGAGCACCTCTAGACGGACAGTTATACAGGGTCGTTGACCAAAAGGGAAGAGACTGCCCTGATTGGGTGCCGGGTGAGTTATGGATTGGTGGTCTTGGAGTGGCAAAGGGCTATGTCGGTGATGAAACCACTACAAATAATAAGTTTGTATCATTTAAAAACATAAGATGGTATAAAACCGGTGATATGGGAAGGTTCTGGAATGATGGAACAATTGAATTCCTGGGAAGAAAAGATACGCAGGTAAAATTCAGAGGGTACCGGATTGAACTGGGAGAGATTGAAGCAGCAATCAACAGGGCGAAAGGTATTAAGAGTTCTGTCGCATGTATCGTTTCGGAAGGCGGCAGTCAAAAACTTTGTGCGTTTATTGTTAAAAACGACCCAGATAGTGAGTTGATTCAGGACGAAACCATAAATCAGTCGATTAGTTCCTATCTTCCTCTCTATATGGTTCCGTCTGAATATCAATATGGAAAGTCTATACCGTTGAGTGCAAATGGGAAAGTTGACCGTAAAATGGTAGCAGAATTGTTTTTTAAAGAACGTCAGGCTGTGGCCGGTTACGAAAAACCGCAGGGAGCTATAGAAGAAGAATTAGAGCGGCTATGGATAGAAGTACTCGGTTCCACAAAGTATTCAAGAGATATCAGCTTTTTTAAAGCCGGAGGCGATAGCTTAAAGGCGATTATGCTGATTGATAAAATTAAAAAGTCACATTTAGTCAATGGAGATCTCGGGACAGCAATATTAGTGAATGCCCCTACGATTAGAGAACTGGCAAGTCAGATACAAATGATTAATCAGGGTGCAGAGTTGACAATTGATACCATTTAGCTGCAGACAAGGAGAAAAAATTATGGATATCCAAAAGTACATTAATGAGCTGGCAGAAAAAGAAATTGTAATTTGGTGTGAAGGTGATTCCATCAAGTTCAAAGCTCCGAAGGGGGCAATGACAGAGGAAAATAAAAATAAGTTGAGACAGTATAAGTCAGAAGTGCTGGATTATTTAAAAACACATAATAACTTAGTGTTCACCAGTGATACAAAACGGAGATATGAAAAATTCCCACTGACCGACATACAAAATTCCTATGTTATGGGAAGAAATCGTTTATATGAATTGGGTGGAATTGGTTGCCACGGTTACATAGAAATTGAAGTCAATAGATTACTTGATCCTGGTCAGCTGGAGGTTGCATGGAATAAAGTGATACAGAAGCATGATATGCTGCGGGCAATTGTATCGGCTTCCGGTTATCAGATTGTCCAGGAGGCAGTACCTTCAGTGGAAATCATAGTACTTGACGGGCGGGATAAAGATATTAGCGCTGATAAGGAAGAACTGAGAACTGAGTTATCTACGAAGCAGTATCAGCTTGGAATGTGGCCCATGTGTGATTTGGCCTTGAGTATTGAGAAAGACAAAAGTATAATCTATTTTTCGTTAGACATGCTTATTTCTGACTTTGCAAGTATGAATGTAATGCTGAATGATCTTGAAAAGTTTTATGAGAATCCTCATGAAATCATTATACCGACTACGTCTTACAGAGATATTGTTTTATATCAGGAGAAGAGAAAAGCTTTTAATAGTAAATCAAGGCAGGAAGCGGAAGTTTATTGGAATAAGAAAATATCAGTGATGGGAGATGCACCTAACCTTCCGGTTATAGGGATGGAGGACAATAAGGAAGTGAGTTTCCTTCAGAAGAAAGTGTTCTTGAATGATAAACAATGGAATGCTTTTGCTGAATTGGCAAAATCATATAATATTACGCCATCTGTGTTTGTTATGGCAGCACTGGCGGAGGTAATAGCAGTTTGGTCTGGTGACAAAAAGTTCTGTATTAACACTACACTGCTCAACAGACCGGAAGTGGCTGAAGATATATATAAAGTGGTTGGTGATTTCACAGATGTCAATATTACTGCCATTGATATAGAGTATGGTGAGACCTTTCTGGAAAGAGTGAAAAAATTGCAAATGGATCTCTGGTCTGATTTAGAACATAAAGATGTGTCCGGAGTAGAAATAATAAGACGCCTAACGAAAGAACGCAAGAAAAATGTAATTATGCCGGTTGTGTTCACAAGTACTTTGGGGGTTAGTTCAAAGGATGATAGAACTGTAAAAAACAAAATTGTATATAAACTGAGTCAGACTCCGCAGGTGTATATAGACTGCCAGGCCGCAGAAGAAAACGGTGGTGCCACTATTAACTGGGACGTGCGAAATGGTGTATTTGAGGACTATATAATAGAAGAAATGTTTGGAAGTTTTGCTTTGTTGCTTCAATCTATAGCCGATAAAAATAGTGAAGTTCTTAAGGAAAAATACCCGGTCAGCCTTATGAAGGAAACCCTTGAAATAAGAGGTGATGTAAATAATACTTTTAAAAATATTATGCCGGCAATGCTTGAAGATGGATTCCTGAAATCTTTTAACCTTTACCCTGATAAAACGGCATTAATAACTGATGAAGGAGAATATACATATCGTTCACTTGGGGGATATGTGAATGCTGTACTGCGTATTTTGGGCGAGGCAGGAACCCAGGACGGTGATAAGATAGGAATCGACACCAAAAAACATGTATGGCAGGTAGCTGCGGTACTGGCTGCCCTTATTTCAGGAGCGACTTATGTGCCAATAGATGTGCAGCAGCCTGATAAACGCAAAGAGAAAATAATAAAAAGTGCAGATATTAAACTGCTTTTTGCAGAAGCAGGGAATGAGGATTTAGAACAATACTGCAATATTGTAGATATTCACAGCCTGAAACCGGAACCGACAGAATCGCTGCCGATTAATAAAATAGATTATGACAGGCCGGCTTATATTATATTTACATCTGGAACAACCGGTGAACCCAAAGGGGTTATCATGACCCATCGTGCAACATCAAATACAATTGCGGATGTTAATGAAACATATGCAGTTGGTGAGAGGGATGTATTCCTGGGGTTGTCAAATTTATCATTTGACCTTTCTGTATATGATTTATTTGGCTGTTTTTCGGCAGGAGGAACATTAGTATTACCCAGTACAGATAAAATTAGGGATCCCAAATATTTGTCGGAATTAATAATCAGACATAGGGTTTCTGTAATAAATGCAGTTCCTGCTTTGCATCAGATGATTGTTTCCTATCTTGAATCCGCAAATGTCAGCGTGGATTATCAGGTGAGGCTGTTATTGCTTTCTGGTGACTGGATTCCCGTAACCCTGCCGCAGAGGATTTACGATCTGTTTGATGATTGCCGTGTGATCAGCCTTGGTGGAGCCACGGAAGCAGCAATCTGGTCAATCAGTTACGATATTCCCCAAAAAGCTGTATTTACAAAAAGCATTCCATATGGATATCCAATGTCCAATCAAACATTTTATGTTCTGAACAACGAAATGCAGCCCTGCCCTAATGGGGTAGACGGAAGCCTGTACATTGGAGGAATCGGATTATCCTCCGGCTACCTGAAGGATGAACAGCTGAATCGTGAAAAGTACCCTGCTCTTCCGTGGAGTGGAGAGCGCATTTACAGAACCGGGGATAAGGGGTGCTATTTACCAGACGGAGTCATTATTTTTAAAGGACGCGAGGACGGCGATAATCAGGTTAAAATACACGGCCATAGAGTTGAACTGGCTGAAATTAGTTCTGTCTTAAATGAACATCCGCTAATTGAAAGGGCTGTCGCTTTAGCATTAGGTGAAAGCCCGGAGGATTTGCATATTGATGCAGCCATTTCTCCGGTCAGGAAAAAGATTGTGGCATCACCGGCTCTGGACGATAAAGAAGAATATTTGCTCAAGTCCATAAAACAATATTATGAAGAGCAAATGGACCAGGATTTACTTGAAAAGTGGATTAAGAAGTCAGAGGAAGTTGTTTCTGCGGACATATACAACACGTTTAGAAAGCGCGGAATTTTTTCGGATAAATCCAAAGCCTTCAGTTTTGAGCAAATTGTAGAAATGATGTCGATACCGGAGAAACTGCACAAACTGACAAAAAGATGGCTGCAGGTATTGGTTAATGAAGGAATTATCACATGCGAAGCCAATGTATATAAAGCTTCAGAGATAAACGCAGATTTAGATTCTGAAAAGCTTTGGAAAGAGTTTTATGAAATAGAGGGTAATTTCCAATACAGCAAGGAGTTTGTTGATTATTTAAAAGAATCAAGTGATTTACTTCCTGAACTAATTCAAGGAAAAGAAGATCCTTTGAATATTCTATTTCCAAAGGGAGATACAGACCCAGCGTTGGCAGCTTACCATGACAACAAAGTAAATGAAATGCTGAACAATATTGCTACGAAAGAAATACGCTATTTGTGCGAAAAGAAGAATAAAAGAAGTCCAGAGCAACCTTTTAGAATATTAGAGGTAGGAGCAGGGGTTGGTGGAACTTCTCTTGATGTGATACCTAAACTTGAGGGGTGCAATGTAGAATATTATTTTACGGATCTTTCAGTTTTCTTCTTAAATAAAGCACAGGAGAATTTCAGTAAGTATAGTTGGGTAAAATATGGAATTTTTAATATCAATGAAGATTTCATATCTCAAGGATATGAGGCTTTCAGCTTCGATGTGATTTTGTGTGCAAATGTGCTTCATAACTCACAGAATATTAACAGTGTTATGAAAAATTTAAAAGGATTATTATCTGAGAATGCATCTATTATTATACTTGAAGAAACACGAACAAGCTATTTGTTGTTGACATCAATGGAGTTTAAGGATGGATTAACTGGCTTTACGGACGAACGCAGTGAACATAATCAGACATTCTTCACACGAGCGCAATGGGAAAATATCTTTGAGAGACATAATGGGCATCTGATTTATGAATTTCCTGATAAGAGCAGCAAATTAGACTTAGCTGGACAGACAATATACGTAGTTCGGTTTGCGGGAGAATATGAACAATTAGAGAAAGAGGAGGTTAGAAATTATTTAGAGAGTACGGTATCTCCATATATGCTTCCGAATCAGATTTTGATTCTGCCAGATATGCCATTATCCGTAAACCGAAAAGTGGACACTAGAAAAATCAAAGAGTATTTTAAGAATTGGAATCGTAAGGAGAACACTAAGAAAAAGGATGAATTGCCCCAGACGGATTTGGAACAGCGCATAGCAGAAATATGGTGTAGGGAATTAGGGCTTGCCTCAGTGGGAAGAAATGACGATTTCTATCTGGTTGGCGGTGATTCTCTGTTGATTGCTCAAATCATTGGAAAGATGATGGAAAACATATCAGAAGCTTCTGGTTGGGAGTGGAGTAGCCTTTTGACAGAAATGATGAAAGCACCCACTATTAAGCAGATAGCAGAAAGCCTTGTGAACCATCAAAATGATAAGAGGAATCTTGATGACCCGTCCTTAATGATTCTGAAAAATAGCAGTTTAAATAATAAGGATTCTATTGCAAAGGTTTTCTTCCATGCTGGAGCAGGAACCTTAACACCCTATACGGATTTACTGTCTCGCATAAAAGAGGACAGCAAGAACGATGAAAGCATTATCGGTTTTGTTTTTGGAAATGATGCTGAGTATATTTCCATGGAAACAAGTCAGACCTTCCGGCTACTTGGGAGAAAATATGGTGAGATATTGGAAAAAATGGGCTATAGAAATTATATTCTTGTAGGTCATTGTGTAGGCGGTTTGATTGCCTTGGAAACAGCACAATATTTAAGAAATAAAGGTGTTTCCGTTTCTGATGTGACGCTAATAAGTACTGGTATTCCAAAGCAGAAGGAGAACACGATTTTAGCGGACGCATCGGATGAGATATTCCGTAATGCATTGCATTCAAGCCTGGATAACGAACTGCTGTTAGAGCGGATTTTTGCAAGAGTGATTGGGGCAGATGCATATAAGGCAGGTTATCAGGTAAGTGATGAGCGCTTGCAGCAGTATATAGAGTATATATCCAGATATGGAAGTGGTGAAATTACAGTAAAAGCATTATGCGAAACGGGCGGGGAGTATGAAGATGTGGCTGAAGAGTTCCGCCGGCTCGCTAGCTATACAATTTCAGAAAGGCTAAATGCTTTATACAGCACGATTGAGCGTCCAAATGGTGAGTTGATGGAACATCAGCTGAAGATGCTGAATGTACTTTTCCGGATATTTTCACAGAATTTCAGGTGCGTGTCGAGTTACATACCGGAACCTTACTATGGAAACATAAGGATTTTCTGTTGTGAGATCTTAGGAAGCCACTTTTATCCTGGATTCTTTGAGGAAGATTATGAAACATGGAAACCTTATATTAAGGGTAATTTAAAATATAATACAATTGCAGGACAACATTTTGATTGTATTATTGGTGATAATCTGGAAAAGAATATTTCTAAGATTTTGGATTTTAATTATTAACAATTGTCAAAGGGTGTCCATATAGTGATGGACACCCTAGAAAAAGAGGCAGAATATGAAGAAAATCGGAATATTAGGCGGAACTGGTGAAATAGGTAAACGAGTTGTTAAACTGTTAGAGAATCAATATGAGTTGTTAGTTTCTTATCATTCGGCAAAACCACCAGTTACTGCACAAAACCAATATATCCAATTAGATGTAGATATATCTGGTGACCTAGAAGCTTTTTGCAGCCAATGTAGTATTATCGTAAATTGTGCAGGAGCCTCATTTGTCAATGGAGAAAAGATTGCAAGAGTAGCAGCTAAATATCACATACCTGTTGTGGACCCTTCTGGTGAGTCATTTTTAGAAGACAGAATTGCAAATATAAGGAACGAATCGGTTTATGTGCTATCCAGTGGTTTTTTTCCAGGAATGACTGGTCTGTTGATGAAATATTTATGCGAGAGCTTAAAGTCAGTAGATTGTATTATGGGGTTGAGCATCACAAATGAAATTCCGAGCAGATCGGCAATTAAAGATTTTATATTGACGAATACAGCCGGATTTGGAACTGCATTAAACTATTATGAAAATGGTGAGTTAAAGAGAGATGAAATACCAATATACAGGATTGTAGAAAATAAGGAGTACACATTGCAAAACTACTATACAATAGAATTGCAGCGGATTACTCAAAGTTATAAACCTAGGAGGGCGAACTGGTATTATGCCTCTTTTGGAGAAGAAATCACGAAGTTGATGCAGGAAGCAGTTATCAAATACAGTTTGAAGCAAGGCGATGAGGCACTGCAGCAAAGCGTTGATTCCATTATCAAACTATTTGAAATGACTTGTGGGTCAACAGCAGCATATAACTATATACATATTGAAGTAACTGGTTCAAATAATAATCAGGATCACATAAGAACTGCAGACGTACATAGTTCGTACAGTAGTGATATCAGTTCAATCATTGCCGCCTATACCGTTAAGGCTTTGGTTGAAAAACAACCTGACTTCGGAATTTATTATGCTATGGATATCGTAGATTTAGAAGCTGTAATACATGATTTACCACAATTAAATATCGACCTAGTTTTGACAGATAAAATATTGGAAAAGGAGGAACACTATGAAGAAGGATCAATCTGAGATTCATCTACTTGGGAATAAGAATGGTAAACGAATACTCCTCATACATGGAATGGGATTCAATTGGAAGAACTGTTTCGATAAACTACTCCATATATTAGGAAAAAATTATTATTTTATAATTCCAGAGTTGTCAGGTCATAATGCTTCATCCAATGGTGCAGTTACTTCTGTCATTCTTAGTGCCGACTATATCAGTGCTGTATTGCTGAGAAAAGGAATTAATTATGTTGATGCAGTTTATGGTATTTCTCTGGGGGCAAGTATTGCACTTGAACTTGCATTCAAAGGTGATGGTGGACAATATAAATCTATGGGCAATATGAAATACATATTTAGCCTTATTATGTCGTGGCAGATGAAGCGAGTTTTGAATGGAAAGCACATGATGAAGTATATGCAAAAACAAATGGGATATTTACATAATAATGATGTCCAAGTTCTTCAGGCAATGGGTGAAGTCGGCATAACCTTTAGAACATTATTTTGGACTGCTCTTGCAGCCTACAAGTATGATATCCGGAGCAGGGAAGAGAAAATATCAATGGAAGTGGTCATTATGTATGGGGGTAACGAAACATATGCCCCTAATTCGGTTGGTTTAATAAAAAGAGTCAGTATTTATCCCGTTACTGTCCATGCCTGTGAGAATATGGGACACGCGGAGGTACTGATCAAGAAACCGCAGATAATCTGCAATATGATAAAAGAATAATGGAGGATAAAAAATATGTTAGAAAAACAGGAGGTGCAGGAATGGTACGGCCGAAACGCCAGAGTTATCCACAGTGATAGTGATTGTTTGATAGAACGATACGAATGCCAGGGAAAAGGTTTGATTGTTACATACAAAGCATTTGAGGGAATGGAAATGGTATTTATGGAGTTCAATTCCGAAGATGCTTTTATCCCAGTAACTCCATACAGCGAGATTCTGGAGATTACTTGTTGCCGCAGGGGAAGAGTTGTCTGTGAATTTGCGAATAATAGATGTATCCATCTGTCGGAGGATCATTTCTGGATTGGCAGCGGGGAGCATTTGCCATCTTCCTATTATTTTCCATTCGGTTACTTTAATGCTGTTACTTTGGTGATTGACAAGAAAAAAATGAGTTTGTCCACTAAAAAGATGATGGAGAATTTTACCATAGATATTAAGACAATTGAGGAAAAATTATCATTGAATAACGCATGGTATATCAGCAAGATCCCTTCCAAATTACAACGATTGTTTGATGAAATCTATGAGGCAAAAGGGAAGCAGAGCACTTGCTACTTTGCGATTAAAACTCTAGAACTTCTTTTCTATTTACAAAATATCGAACGAAATGACGCTGAGGAGGAACAATATTATCCCAAAGACCAAATTGAGGCGGTCAAAGAAATCTGGAACTACATGATTACTCACTTAGACGAGAGGTATTCACTTAAACAATTGGTGAAAGAAAAAAATATGGGGACTACTATGTTTCAAACAATATTTAATCATATTTATGGAGATTCCCCATATGCATTTTTGAAGAAATACAAAATGGGAATTGCTAAAAAGCTGATTTTAGATGGTGAAATGAAAATTAGTGAAATTGCCTTTTCATTAGGGTATTCCAATGCAAGTAAGTTTTCGATTGCGTTTAAAGGTGTCTATGGCATTTTGCCAAAAGATTATAGAAAGCTGAGAAGCTAATTAGAAGATGGAGAATAAAAATGGGAAAAGAAATAGAAATGCAACATGTGACATTTTCATATAAACATAAAATCCCCCAACTTACTGATATTAATTTAAATATTAAGGCGGGGGAAACAGTGGTTATAACCGGTCCGTCAGGTAGTGGAAAAAGTTCATTGACCAGAGTTATTAATGGACTAATTCCTTATTTTTATGAGGGCGATTTAAAAGGGACAGTTTCTGTAGATAAATACCCCCTTTCAAGTTATCCATCTTGGGAGAGAGGAAAGATTATAGGAAATGTGTTTCAAGATCCACGGAGTCAATTTTTTGCCAATGAGGTAGCAGGGGAGATTGCATTTGGATGTGAGAATTATGGATATTCGCACGAAGATATTGTAGCCCATGTCCATGCTTCAGCTGATAGTATGGGGATAGATGATATATTAAATTATAATATTCGGAACCTTTCCTATGGAATGAGACAGAAAGTAGCGATTGCTTCTGCTGAGGCAATAGAGCCTGAAATTTATGTTATGGATGAACCCTCCGCAAATTTAGATACGGATTCAACAGAGAGATTGGGTAATACAATAAGGAAATTGAAAGAGAAGGGCAAAACAATTCTGATTGCAGAACATAGACTTTATTACTTGATGCCAATTGCAGATAGGTTTATATATATAAAAAATGGATGCATTATACATGAATTTACACAAGCTGAGGTTGGGCGCTTGTCTACAGAAGAAATCCGTAAGTTGGGCTTAAGAAGCCCTGATCTGCATGCGGTGCCTTGTTTTCATATGCCATTTGAAAATAACAATGAAGTGATTGTAGAAGTAAAAGATTTATGTAAAACATTTGGTAAATTAGTGGTTGCAGATCATATCAATTTTTCCTGCAGGAGAGGAGAATCTATCGCTATCATAGGTTCCAATGGGATGGGGAAAAGTACGATGGGAAAAATGCTCGCGGGATTATTAAAAGAAGATTCAGGCCGTGTTACTTTGTTTGGAAATAAAAGCAACATAAAAAAGAGAAGGGGAACGGTCTGGTATATTCCCCAGGATCTCGATAGCCAGTTGTTTGGTGAGGATTTGATAGACGAGCTGATACTGGGCAATGGAGAATCACCAGAAATAAAGGAAAAGGCTAAGCAGATATTAACGGAACTGGATTTGCATGAGTTTAGGGAACAACACCCATCCACTTTGTCAGGGGGGCAAAAACAAAGGCTCGCATTGGCAGTAGCGTTGATGCATGATGCCCCTATTATTATCTTAGATGAACCAACCAGTGGTCTTGATGGAGTAAATATGAGAAAGGTCAGCCATATTATTCAGAAACTGGCAAAGAGAGGACGTACAATTCTGGTAATTACCCATGATGCAGAATGTGTACTGTCTTGTTGCCAGAGAGCACTTAGGTTGGAAGATGGAAAGGTGACAGATGATTTTTTGATAAATTCTGCCGATTATTTACTGGAGAAAATGGGGTATTGAGCTATCTGTAAAAGGGTAAATTTGTTGAGATTTCAGGCTATTTTTAGAAAAATATTATGAAATGGAGTAGAGAACTGTGGATTTTTTCATTATAATACACTGCAGTTAGTTAATTCTAATTGTAGCGCGAATATTATAGAATTGGAGGAGAAACAATGAAACAGGAAAAGAATAAGGAGGAGAAAAGGAAAACAGGAATGGCACGTTGCTTGGAACTGGCATCAGAACACAAAGGATTAGTGATTATTTCAGGAATTCTGTCTGCGTTGGCGGCAGTATGTTCGTTTATACCCTATCTGGCAATCTATTTTGTTATTAGGGAACTGATCTTGGTGTTTCCAGATATGCCTGCGGCGGATATGACGACCATTTTGATGTACGGCTGGTTTGCCTTGGCGGGTATTGCTGGAAATGTAGTACTCTATTTCTGTGCTCTGATGTGTTCCCATCTGGCAGCATTTGGCACATTATATGAATTGAAGTTAAACTTTGCGAATCATATCACTGCAATCCCGTTAGGATATCATCTGACCATCGGAAGTGGTCGTATGAGGAAGATTATGGACGAAAATATAGAAAGTATTGAAAAGTTTATCGCCCATCAATTCCCAGATTTTGTAGCATCTCTTGTGGCTCCGCTCATTTTAGTCATAATTCTTTTGGCGGTTGACTGGCGCTATGGTGTTGCCTCTCTGCTTGGAATTGTGCTGGCCTTTGCCATTCAATTTTTGGGGTTTAATGGGGATGCCAAAGAGAAGATGCACCATTTTCAGTCCGCACAGGAAAATATGAATAATGCATCTGTGGAGTATGTACGAGGCATGCCGGAAATTAAAGCCTTTAATCAGACAGCTGATTCCTTCAAGAGATTAAGCAAATCTATAACAGATTACACCTCCTTCGTATTGGAATATGCCATGGGGTGGAGAAATTGCATGCCAGCGTTTACAGTGATTATCCATAGTATCTATTTATTACTAATTCCAGTAGGTATATTGATTGGAAGAAATGTGACGGATTACAGAAGCTATTCCTTAACCTTTATCTTTTATTTGATTTTAGTGCCAGCCATATCGGGTATTTTAAATAAAATTATGTACATATCTGAGTCGTTTACCCAGATTGATGGTAATGTGGAACGTATGGAAGAAATTTTACATATTCCTGTTTTGGAGGATCACAGAGGTGATACCAAAGTGCAGGGTAAGGATATTGTCTTTGATAATGTGAGTTTTTCTTACGAAGCTGAATCAAATGTGGCTGTAAAGGCGCTGGATAATGTGTCGTTTCATGCCCGACAGGGAGAGGTGACAGCAATTGTTGGGCCGTCAGGAGGAGGAAAGAGTACCATTGCTAATTTGATTTCCCGTTTTTGGGATGTGACAGAGGGAAGCATTCAAATTGGAGGAGTAGATATCCGTGAAATTCCTCTTGCGGAACTGATGAAACTGGTAGGTTTTGTATTTCAAGACACATTTCTTTTTAAACAAAGCGTTTTGGATAATATTCGGATGGGAAATCCTGATGCAACAGAAGCACAGGTTATAGAGGCTGCAAAGGCGGCTCAGTGTCACGAATTCATCGAAAAATTGCCTGATGGATATTATACGGTAATTGGTTCTTCAGGAATCCGTTTGTCTGGTGGGGAACGGCAGAGGATTGCCATTGCTAGGGCCATAATTAAAGATTCCCCCATCATAGTGCTGGATGAGGCAACTGCATTCAGCGATCCAGAAAATGAATACTTAATCCAGAAAGCCTTTGAGAAATTGATTAAAGATAAAACAGTGGTTATGATTGCCCATCGGCTTTCTACTATCCGTAACGCTGACCAGATTCTTGTCATAGAGAAAGGACATCTCATCGAACAGGGAACCCATGATGAATTAGTTGCAAATGGTGGAAAATACAAGCAGATGTGGAACAGTTATGTAGAATCAGTCAATTGGAAAATCCATACAGGAAAGGCGGTGTAAACGGAATGAAATTTTTACAAGAGCGACTATTATTATCTGATAAAGGGTATTCAGACCTTAAAAAAGCAATCTTTGCATGTACATTAACAAACCTGTCCATCATGCTTTCATCTGCGATTCCAATTCTCTTGTTCGGTCAGCTTTTAAAGCCATTTATGGGGCAGGAGATATCCTGGTCAACTATGTGGAGGATATTGGTATTTGGAATGCTTGCAACAATCTTGGTTTTTATCGCTGCTAAGAATGATTATAAAAAAACTTATCTTGCGTCATATAAGGAAGCAAGCAACACGCGGTTACGGATTGCAGAACATTTGAGAAAGCTTCCTATGAGCTTCTTTAACACAAAAGACTTGTCAGATATAACTACAAATATGATGGCTGATTGTGCCAGTATGGAATCCATGCTTAGCAGTACTATTCCTCCGCTTATAGCAAATATTATATCGGTTACACTGACATGCGTATGCTTGGCCTTTTTTGACTGGCGTATGGCGTTGGCAATATTTTGTACCATGCCTGTCTGCTTTTTTATAATATGGTGTGGCCGTAAGCTGCAATTACACCTATTTGAGCAGCAGGTGGGAGCGAAATTGGCAGCATCCAGTCAGATTCAGGAGTATCTGGAAGGTATTAAGATTATCAAATCCTATGGCTTGAGCGGAGAACGTTTTCAGACACTGAATAAAGCTCTACTGGCAATGAAAAAGACGGCAATTAAAGTTGAATTGGCTTCTGGTATACTTGTGCAATGTGCAAGTCTAATCCTGCAGGCAAGCTTGGGAATCACTATATTTATCGGTACAGTCCTGATTACAGGTGGACGGATTGAATTATATCCTCTCCTGGTTTTATTACTATTCTCTACTCAAATTTACGGACCGATATTATCTATCCTATCACAGCTTACCAGTTTGTTTCACCTGGGAACGGTTACAAAGCGGATGCGTACACTCCTGACAACACCGGCAATGGAGGGAGAAGAACAGGACATTAAAGATTATGATATTGAGCTAAAGCAGGTTACATTTGCCTATGGAAAAGAAGATGTAATAAAAAATGTATCGGCAAAAATAAATACAGGTAGCATCACTGCCCTGGTTGGGCCATCAGGAAGCGGGAAAAGTACCTTAGCAAAACTTATCGTCCGTTTTTGGGATGTAAATAAAGGTACTGTAACAATCGGCGGTAAGGATCTAAAACAAATTGAACCAGAGCATTTAATGCGAAGCATGTCATTTGTTTTTCAGGACGTGACTTTATTTAATGATACGGTATTTAATAATATTAGAATAGGAAATATGAATGCTAGTGATGATCAGGTTGTATCGGCTGCAAAAGCAGCTCATTGTGATGAGTTTATCAGACGGCTGCCAGAGGGGTATGACACAATCCTTGGTGAAAACGGTAGTACTTTGTCAGGCGGTGAGAGGCAGCGCATTTCCATTGCCCGTGCACTACTAAAAAATGCTCCTATTATTCTATTGGACGAGGCAACCGCTTCCCTTGACCCAGAGAACGAGGTGCTGATTCAACAAGCCATTGCCAGACTTGTAGAAGGAAAGACAGTCATAATGATTGCCCATCGTCTGCGGACTGTAGTAGATGCTGACCAGATTCTGGTACTGAATGAGGGGAAATTAGTAGAGCAGGGGACACATAAAGAGCTTCTTGAACAGAAAGGACTGTACAGCAAATTATTCTACATACAGCAGGAAAGTCTTGGCTGGTCAGTCTAAGGAACAGATGGTAATAATGTTTACAAAGGAAAAAGAATTGTGCAGTTAATCCAGCTACATATATTAGGCTGGGACGTAGTTCTTTTGAAAATAAAGCAATTTTCGGTAACTTAACATATTGACAATTAAAATAGATAAGAAGGTGATATTATGACTGATAAAAATGATACTCGGTCTATGCTTCTTCATGACAGCCCGCAAAGTTTAGTATTAGAACTTAGCGTACCAGCTATTATCGGCATGGTGGTTGTTGGGCTTTACAATTTTATGGACGGAGTTTATGTCGGACAAATGGTAGGAGATAGTGCTATGGCAGCGGTATCTGTGTCATATCCATTTACGCTTGCCAATAGTGGTATTTCTACACTCATTGGTATCGGTTCCGCTTCAATCCTGTCCAGGGCGATTGGAAAAAGGGATCAGCATACAATTGACAAAATAATGGGAAATCTGATAGCCATGGTTTTGATTTTTTCTCTTATCATCATGGTGATAGGCATGATTTTTACGAAACAGATTTTAATGCTTTCTGGTGCAAGCGGAGAAATTCTAGAGCTGGCAGTTCGGTATTTACGCATCATTTTTGCAGGCAGTCTGTTTGTCAATTTCGCACAGTCCTCAAATATGATTATGCGTGGAGAGGGATTGTTGAAACAGGCAATGTTCTTTAGCGCTGGTTCCGCTATTATGAATATTATACTTGACCCGATTTTTATTTTACTTCTAAAGCGTTATGGCATGGGGGTTGATGGAGCTGCTTATGCAACATTGGTTTCGCAGATCGCATATGCAATGGCTTCTCTTTGGTATTTTAAGATCAAAAGTAAGAATGTGAGAATCAATGCAATTCGTATTGAAAAAACTCTTTTCTCGGAAATCATTGGAGTAGGCTTTTCTGCAATGCTGATGCAGGTTATGATGTTAGTACAGCAAACCGCACTTTATAATCTTGCAGCACAGCATGGCGGAGATACATGGCAGATTATACTTGGTGCGACATACCGGGTAGTGTCTTTTGCATTTATTCCTTTATGGGGGCTTTCCCAGGGATATCAGCCGGCGGTCGGAACCAATTATGGTGCAAAACAATACGACAGGGTAAAGCATATCACGAAAGTGTTTGCGATCACGGCAACTTTCTTAGCACTTATTTTCTACCTTCCGATTATGTTAGTACCAAAGAAAATTCTTTCTATGTTTATTACAACATCATCTGTAGTTGAACTGGGAGTAGGGGATTTCCGACTGTTTTTCCTGTCATATGTTTTGTTGGGAGTCTGGATTGTGGTTCTGACTCTGATGCAGTCCCTCGGCAGAGCTACAAAAGCGAGCGTTCTAGTTATCTTACGCCAGATAGCCATTTACATACCTGCCGCCATCATCATGCCCCATATTGCTGGATTTGGTGTACATGGCGTATTTGCTGCTCCGCTTATTACTGATGTGACAGTATTTATTGTTGCGGTTGGTATGATGATAAATGAATTTAAGCAAATGGACGCTTTAAGAGCTTCCGAGAAGTAAGAAATCCAGATTTAATAATATGTGGAAAACATGGGCGGTGATGCAGTGCTGAACCCCCATGTGTCAGGAGAGGATTACTTAGAAACTGTATTAATCCTGCAAAATAAAAAGGTATGATACGCTACATTGATCTTGTCTGGCATATGGGGTATGCCAAATACAGTATCAGTTATGCAATGAATGTTCTACGTAATGGGGGCATTTGACAATGTATGCTGACAGTTATCGTCCTTTAACCATTGTGGAATGTGAAAGAGCCGAAACAGTATTTGAACGTCACCGATTCTTTACAAATCAGTTTGTTATCAGGCGGTTAATGGAGAGAATGGAAAAGGTGTTACCTTATCAAAGTGTGAATATGGCGTGTTGATATTTCTGGTATAATACCCCAGTCGGCTATGTAGTAAAGAACAAATTTTTAAAAAGTCTGGTATGAAGATAGTGAGAGTTTTCTGATGGTGATTGCCAATATCATCAGTAGAATCCGGTAGAAAATTGAGTCAGATAAAGACTGTCCAATCTACATACAAACCGTATCCAAATAGGTGTATATTTTTTATCAAATATTAAAGGCTGATAAAGCCCGTCAAAAAAAACGGTATCTTGACGGGCAATAAAAACATGCCCAGATCTATTCCCCTTCAAGCTCCGTTTGAGCAAGGAGGGGTATTTTTATGTGTTGGGATACTATGCTGCTGATCCGAAGCAGCACTATTTATTGAAACCGGGTATCTGTGTAACGGTGATCGCTTAAAAAAAGCGTATCCCTGCAATTAGGATATTCCGGGCAACAAGATGAACAAAGAGAGCAGGAAAAACATGAATTAAGCGTCTGTATAGACTTTTATGTCTATGCAGGCGCTTTTTTGCGCTCTGGTATGAGTTTATGTCACTGCCGGAGTCCACCGCTTGTCCTTCGTTTTCGCATGAATTCGAAAAGGAGGACAAGCCTATGGCAAAGCCATATAAAATTCCGGATTTCAGAAAATTATATCCGGAGGCCAGCGAAGAAGTGATCGCTGTTTTAAGAACGACAGAACGGAAGATGCAGTATCAGGAGTATGACCTGAAAATAGAAAGAACCATAATCGACCATAAAACACAGGCCGTTCGGGTAATCCCAAGCCGTGAGGATTCCTATGAACGTCTGCTGGAACAAGATGTGCAGTTTGAGGGAGAAAATCAGACAGAGGAATTGGCGATACAGCGTATGGAGTTTGAGCAGCTCTACAAAGCCCTTTCCCTGCTCTCTGAAGATGAGCAATATCTCATCAGACAGCTGTTTTTTGAGGAACGGACGGAACGTGATCTGGCGGAAGAATTGAAGATTTATCACAATGCGGTTCACAAGCGGAAAAGCTGAATCCTGAAAAAACTCAAAAATATTTTGGAAAATTTGTGATCCGGGGTGTGCAAAGATTTCCGCCAACGTGGAAGTAAGTGAGAGGACTTATTCTCTCATCTGTTCTTTGAAAAATACTGCCGACCGGCAGTCATATCCAGCAGCACAGATACCTTAGCTGTTCAGCCCAAAAGGAGAAGCACCGGAAGGATACGCCAAGACCACCTGCAGATAAAATATATTTGTCAATACGATAGCATCAAAGGTGCATAGCGAAAAATATCCGTTCCGAAGCAGTCTGCGGTGGACTGCCTGCCATGACCTGAACAGCCTACAATGATACTTCCGTCCAGTCACAGCCCCGTGCAAAGCGGGATCACGCAATGAGGGCGGCTCGGAGAGATCCTCGGAGGGGTGAGAGTCCCATGACAGTCACTGACCATGACCGGTCTGTGTCTGCTGCCCAGTGATGCACAGGCATCCGGCTTTGGGAAGTAGTGTCGAATAGAAGCCAGAGAAAACGAAGAACAAGTTATTTTTCATAACAGAAACTACGGCGGCAGTTCTCTGCTGTTCCCTTGATGATGTAGGAGAATAAATCGGGACTGCCGCTGTCCTTGTGTTATGAAACCGAGCAAAAAATGAAGGAGGAACACAGGATGAATCAGAAAGAAAAGCATATGGTGGAACGAATTATGGATACAGAAGCAATCGGATATGCCTATTTGTATCCCGCAGCCGGAGGGCAGCGCAAAGAGTATTTGATTTCAACCACACCGGAAAATCTTGCAAGCTTTGTCGGCAGTCATTTTGTGGACGCGGAGCAGATGATTGTAACAGATATGCTAGACCGACTGATCTTGGATACGACAGGGGGATTTTTGAATCGGTGTCCGAATCAGAACCTTTGCCGTGAAATTCTGAAATCCCTTGCACCAATTCAGATGGGAGCAACAGAGCCGGGAGACATCCTTGCCGTAGACAGAGATGCAGCAGATGAATATTTCGGAGAAGAAGATCAAGCGGTCACAATGGCAGAATTATCTATGCAGTAAGAGGTGATACAGATGCAAATAAGAAGAGGTGATATTTTCTATGCGGATCTCTCCCCTGTCATTGGGTGTGAGCAAGGCGGCGTCCGTCCGGTTTTAATTGTTCAGAATAATATCGGCAATAAATATAGCCCAACGGTGATTGTAGCTGCAATTACCGGATGTCGGTTCAAACATCCTCTGCCCACTCATGTCGCTCTGTATCATGTCGAGGGGCTCCGATACGGATCTGTTGTATTGTTGGAACAGATACGAACCATTGACGCTTCAAGACTGCGTGATTATATCGGAAGAATTAACCAAGAGGAAATGGCGGAGGTGGAGAGGTCTCTGGCGATCAGCTTTGGTATGGAACAACGCTTGAAAGAAAAATAGCACTATTTATCAATTGGTCAGGAGGAATGAGTATGCATAAGAAGCCAAAATCATGGATTTACTGCCGCATTGATGCGCCGGAAGATGTGCATGGCATGTTGAAAGTACAGCGGAAACAGCTGATGGATTACGCAGAGCAGATGGGGTTTCAGGTGGAGGGATCTTCCACCGACCTGGCGGTTGGAAGCAGTCAGATTCGCCCTGGCTGGGAATACTTTTTGAAAACCGCCCCGTTGCAGCAGGTGGAGGTTTTACTGGTACATAACCTGTCACGGATTCATCGGGATACCTGTCAGGCACTGAGGATACTGGAACAACTTCAAAAGATGGGGATTGCGGTTTATTCTCCGTTGGAGGGAAAACTGAACTTCGGATTCCAGCGTATCATTGGGAGAATGGAGGGTATATAGTGAGTGAACAGAGAGAAACCAGAGAGATGCAGTATCAGTTGTCCAGAAAACTGCTGGATCTGATGCTGAAAAACGGCTTTTTGGAGCCGGAGGAATATGCACAAATTGATGCCCTGAACCGGTCAACATTTTCTCCGGAACTGGCGGAAGTATATGCGTAAAAACACTGGATATCTGAAAAAAGGTGTGGTATTGTGTTGTGTTGACAGGAGGGAATGCTCCTGAGAAAGGAGGAAACTATGGGCAAGAAGATTACAAAAATAGAGCCTGTGAAGCAAAAACAGGCTACAGAATATGCTGCCCCAAAACGGGTATGCGCCTACTGCCGTGTCAGTACCGGTAGTGCCGAGCAGAAAAATTCCTTTGAAGCACAGGTACAATACTACACCCGACTCATTGAGGAAAAACCAAATTGGATATTGGTTGGAATCTATGCGGATGAAGCACGCAGCGGTACGAAGGTGAATCACCGTGAAAGATTCAAACAGATGATACAGGACTGCGGGCAAGGGAAAATTGACCTCATTCTGACAAAGTCCGTCACCCGCTTCGCAAGAAATACGGTGGACAGTATCCATACCATCCGTATGCTGAAAGAACTTGGCATAGAGGTCTACTTTGAGAAAGAACGAGTCGGTACACTGTCTCAGAAAAGTGAACAGCTGCTGACCATCTTAAGCTCTATCGCGCAGGGTGAGTCGGAGAGCATTTCTACAAACAGCAGGTGGTCTATCACCCGGCGGTTTCAGAACGGGACATTCACAATAGGCTCTCCGGCTTACGGATACCAAAACGATGAAAACGGCAACTTGATTATTCAGCCGGAGGAATCTGTAATCGTCCGCAGAATTTTTGATGAATATCTCGGAGGAAAAGGATCCTATGCGATTGCAAAAGAACTACAGAAGGAAGGAATCCCGACCATACGGACAGCAAAATCATGGCAGGATAGTGTGGTAAAAGGAATTTTACAGAATCCGGTGTATGAAGGCGATTTGCTCTATCAGAAAACATATACAACGGAAGGCGTTCCATTCACTAAAAAGTATAATCATGGTGAACTGCCAAAATACATGGTATCGGATAACCATGAACCGATTATCAGTCGTGAAGAAGCAGAGGCGGTACGTCAGATTTATGAATATCGCAGACAGAAACATCACATGGAAAACGCAGAGATTTATCAAAGCCGTTATGCATTCAGCAGTCGGATTATCTGCGGAGAGTGCGGCAACACATTCCGCCGACAGAAAATATATATCGGTAAGCCATACGAAAAGATTCAGTGGAGTTGCCGTCAACATATCAAAGATATTACAAAGTGTAAGCAGAAACCGATTCGGGAAGATGTGATTCGAAAAATGTTTGTGTGTATGTGGAACAAGCTGGCCGGGCATGCGGAAGATGTCCTGCTTCCCCTGCTTGCGGTACTGAAAGCAGTGCCAAATGATGCGGCACAAGAGCAGGAATTGCTCACATTAGAAAACAGAATACAGGAACTGAAACAGCAGAGCCATTGGTTGCAAAAAGTCCTCTCGGACGGCGACATAGGCTCTGCTGTTTTTATAGAGCGACGGAATCAGCTGGATACCGAGCTGGAAGAAATCAGCCGCAGACAGCAGTTCTTAAAAGAGCAGAATCTGATGGAGCAGGAAATTGCGCAGACCGAGTATCTGCTGACGGTCTTCCGAACCCGACCGGCTATGATAGAAGAATTTGATGAAGAATTGTTCCGGCTGATTGTTGAAAGGATCAGAATATATCCGGACAGACTGTGCTTTGAACTGAAAAACGGTCTGGAATTGGAAGAACACTATGGAAAGGAAGTGTAACAAATGCAAAGGCATACACCGCTTGGGTATCAGATTCAGAAAGGTAAAGCAGAAATTGAGCCTGAAACTGCGGAATTGGTAAAGGAAGTTTTTAATGCATACTTAGCCGGAACGTCTACATATCGAATCGCAAAAGATTTTACACAGCGTGGGATATTAAACGCAAGCCATAAACCTTCTTGGAACCACGGATCTATCGGAAAGATTCTGGAGAACCAAAAATATCTGGGAGATGAGTTCTACCCTCCCCTGATTGAACGAAGCATATTTGAGCAGGTACAGAGCAGACGAATACAACGGGTGAAAGACTTGGGCAGAGCCGCCCAGCCAAACAGCTTTGCGAATCAAAGCGTCTGGAGCAGCCTGCTGGTCTGTGGAGAATGCGGACAGCCTTACCGCAAATACACAGAGAGAGGAAAGTATCCAAAGTGGAGATGCAAGCATTACATCCATCGCAACCGTGTGTTCTGCCGCAACCGATTTTTAAGCGAAGAACAATTGGAACAGGCATTTATACAGGCAATCAATCAGGTAATAGAAACGCCTTCCTATCTGAAGCCGGACTTCAAGGAATTACCGCTGCAGGAAAGTACAGCCGAGCGAAAGCTGACTACTCAGATCAACAATCTGCTGGCAGAACCGAGTTGTGATGCGCAGGCGGTCAAACAGCTGGCACTTCAAAGGGCTGCGGAACAATATCGGAATATCCGGATAGATGACAGAGCCTATCAGAATGAAAAAATAGCAGATGCCCTGAGTGGTGTCGGAATACAGAATGTATGTGACCTGACACTGCTGGAGGAAACCATAGGAAAAATTGTGGTGCAAAAACATGCTGGTCTGGAATTCTATCTGAAAAATGACCGGAGCATTACTATACCGATAAAGGAGGAAACATAAATGGCACAAGCAAAAAAGAACATATCAGTCATTCCGGCAACGGGAACGTATGACCGACATATCCGACCACAGATGAAAGCCTTGCGTGTCGCTGCATACTGCCGTGTCAGCACCCTGCAGGAGCAGCAGGAAAGCAGCTATGAGGCACAGGTCAGCTACTATACAGAAAAAATACGAGGCAATCCCAACTGGAAACTGGCCGGCATTTATGCTGATGACGGAAAAAGCGCGACCAGTACGAAAAAACGCTCGGATTTCCAAGCGCTGATCGATGACTGTATGGCAGGAAAAATAGATATGGTACTGACCAAATCCATCAGCCGATTCGCCCGCAACACAGTCGATGCGCTGATCAATATCCGTAAACTGAAAGAAAAGAACATTGCCGTATTCTTTGAAAAGGAAAACATCAATACGCTGGAAGGAAGCGGCGAACTGCTGCTGACCATACTAAGTAGTCAGGCACAGGAGGAAAGCCGGAATATCAGTGAGAACTGCCACTGGGGAATCGTCCGGAAATTCGAGGATGGCAAGGTGATCGTCAATCACAGCAAGTTTATGGGCTACACCAAAGACGAGGATGGAAACCTTGTAATCGTGCCGGAAGAAGCGGAAGTGGTGCGCAGAATCTTCCGACTGTTTCTGGAGGGTAACAGCAGCTACCGGATCAAAAGGATTCTGGAAGCAGATGGCGTCAAAACCGCAACTGGGCAGACAACATGGTACGCAACCACCATTGACAAGATGCTTTCAAATGAAAAATATATGGGAGATGCCCTGCTGCAGAAAACCTATACCGTGGATTTCCTGACCAAGAAGAAAGTGAAGAATCGAGGGATTGTGCCACAGTATTACATTGAAGATGATCATGAGCCTATCATTCCCAAAGAGTTGTTCCATCGGGTACAGGAGGAAAAAGCACGCAGAGCTAGCATCTACCGTCCGGCATCCCGCAAAAAGGATGCACCACAGAAAGGAAAATACAGTTCCAAATATGTGCTGTCGGATATTATGGTCTGTGCAGAGTGTGGTCAGCCATATCGCAGACAGGTATGGTCAAAGTACGGACAGAAACAGGCGGTATGGCGCTGTGACAACCGTTTAAAGCACGGCTCCAAGAGGTGCAAACATTCCCCTACCCTCAAAGAAAAAACGCTTCATGAAGCGATTATGACAGCCATCGGCAGCGTAGTGGAAGATCAGGGAGAATTTGTACAGGCATTCCGTGAAAATGTGATCCGAGTCATCGGCAGCTACTCCGCATCCGCAGAACCGACAGAATATGATAAGCAGATCGAAGTACTGCAACAGAAAATGCTGAAACTGATTGAAGAAAGTGCCGGAAAGCAGACCGCAGATGAGGACTTTGATAAAGAATACCGTGTGATCGCAGACCGCATGAAGGAATTAAAAAAACAGAAGGCGAAGAAACTCAAAGAGCACCAACTGGCAGATGCTTATGGGCAGCGTGTGAAAGATATGGAGCAGTACACCCGAAAGATTAGCTACCTAAAACGGGAGTTTGATGACGAACTGGTACGGCGGCTCTTGAAAACGATAAGGGTTATCAATGAAAATAAGATAGAGATTCACTTCCGGTCAGGTATTTTAATAACACAGCGTTTAGATGAAGATGAATAAGGCAGAGTAAATGAAAAGGGAGCGAATTAGCTCCCCTTTTCGTTTTCAAAATAACAATTTCAACAAATATAATTTTTTGTATATTTTGCGCTTTCTTTGCAAAATTGAATTTAATAGATTGACCTTGAGCATAATAAAGCATATAATAGAAATATGGTTTTGCAAGTATTTTGCAGAATGGAGGAAATTATATGCTGTTAGAATTTAAGGCTTCGAATTACAAATCTTTTAAAGATGAATTGGCATTCTCACTAATTCCGGCTCCGAAACAAAAGGGGTTGGATTATAGTGTTCAGGAAGAAACAATAGAAAAACGGACATACAAGAGTTTGTGTTCAGCGGTTATCTATGGGCCGAATGCTTCTGGAAAAACAAATATTATCGGAGCAATGGATACATTCAAATCCATTGTGTTGCGTGGACATTTGCGCAATGCAGAAGATAAGAACAATCCGAATGCAGCAGCAGATGCGTTGGAATTAATTCCGAATAATGCTGCTGACAGTCCTGTGCCGGTAAGTTTTTCGGTTAAATTTATTGAAGATGGAAATTTAATTGAATATACGTTTTCAGCAGATCTTGGAACATTTCTGGATGTGGACTATAAAAGAAGAATTGTATCAGAATCGTTGTCTGTAAATGAAAACAAGATATTTGTGCGTGGCAATGAATTGGAATTCGGTTCTTTTCAATCAATTGAAGCCTTTATGGTAAATGCTTTTGAGCAAAATGAAGATGGAGCCAAAGCACTTGCAAAGAGTAATTTGAATGATGAGGAACTGTTCCTAATGAATGGATTCAAAAATATGTTCAGCGCAAAACTTGTTGCTTTAATAAGTGAATGGCTTGATCATAAATTTATGGTCATTTATCGTGCGGATGCTATGCAGTTGATTCGAAAATTCAGTGATCCGAAGAAAAAATCCGTATATATAGAAAAAACGCTGAATGAAGCTGCAACTTACTTTGGAATCAATTCCAATGCTCTTGGATATGTGGTGGAAGGCGATAACAATGAAGCAAAGCTGTGTTCGGTATTTAAGCAGTCAACAAAGGGAACCGCTATTCCGGCGGAATTATTTGAATCCTATGGTACGATTCGCTTTGTAAATATGTTTCCGTTAGTGGTAAATGCTTTACTAAATGGTGGGACATTGATTGTTGATGAATTTGATGCCTCTATCCATCCGATGGCACTTATGAATATCATCAATATTTTTCATAACGATGAAATCAATGTGAATCATGCACAGCTGATCTTTAATACCCATAATCCTATATTTTTGAATCCGAATCTTTATCGGCGGGATGAAATTAAGTTTGTGGAACGGGATGACAATTCACATGTCAGCAGCCATTATTCTCTTTCTGATTTTGGCACTGCCGGAAAAAGTGGTGTCCGTAAAAATGAGGACTATATGAAAAATTATTTTGTAGACCGTTATGGCGCAATTAAAGATATCGATTTTACGCCGATTTTCGAGGAATTAATATTCTGGGGAAAAGAGGTGTAATGTATGCGTATAGAACTTATTATTTTTCAGTAGAGGGCGAAACAGAACAGTGGTATTTGGAATGGCTACAGCGCATAATTAATGCAGAACCAAATGCCAAGTATACTGTGAAGTTAGACAGTAAAATTCAAAAAGATCCTTTGTCTCGTGCGAAGCGTATGACGATTGTAGGAAAAACGGAAATAACTCACATTTTTGATTACGAAAGTGATGAAGAAATTCATGTAAAGCAATTTAAAACTGCACTGGAACGTATGAAGGATGCTCAGAATACAGGAAAAAATATTAAGTATCATCTTGGATACAGTAATTTCACATTCGAACTTTGGATGATTCTTCATAAGGTTGATTGTAATGGTTCCTTAATGCATCGCCGTCAGTATCTTATGCCGTTAAACAGAGCTTATGGTGAAAATTTTGAAAACTTAGATCAGTATAAGCATGAGAATAATTTTAAACGCATTTTGAGTAACTTAACTTTTGATAATGTGCGGCAAGCTATCCGCAGAGCAAAAGTCATTATGCGAAAAAACGAAGAAATGGGATACAGATTGCAAGAATATAAAGGATATCGATACTATAAAGAAAATCCCTCTTTGTCTCTTTGGGAACAGATAGAACGGATTTTAATGGATTGTAAAGTTCTATAAAATAGAGGAAGGAGTGGCTGCCATGTGCAAAATGATGGAAGATATGCGGAATGAAGCTGCAATAGAAGCTACAAGAGAAGTCGCAATAAAAACTGCAAGTAAGTTGCTTCGATTCGAAAAGTTGTCTTGTGAGAAAGTTGCTGAGTATACGAATCTTCCTTTGGAAGAAGTAGAAAAATTGGCAAAAGAACTTGGTGCATGACAGTTTCTGATCTAAAAAAAGAAAAACTCTTGGGTGGATTGTTTGCTCAAGAGCTTTTATGCTAAGACGAAATGTTGTGCCACAACCTGTGGCACAAATTATAAGTTAGTGCCTTACGAAAATGCATTGTTTTCTGCAATAGAGAAACTGATGATATTTATAGTGTATTTACTTTCATGCTTATTTGACGCATGATTATAAGCATAAAAGTAAATTAAAACATGTTTAAATTGTGCAACGGTTGTTGCACAATTAAGACAGAACCCATCGATTTCGACAGGTTTCATGAGATATATTTTCCTTGTCTGTAGTTCCTTACCAATCAAGTGTTCACAGATTTTGGATAGAATCCAAGTGCCTGAAGCTGTAAAATAAAGATATCACAGCGAAAGGAGAACGCTATGAATACAGAAAAAGAAAAACAAGTGCTGAAAATCCCGGCTTCATCCAAACCGGTATCGGGAGATGCGGAAGAAAGCAGACCATGTTTGCGGGTAGCTGCTTACTGCAGAGTCAGCACTGAACTATAGTCAAGTAAGTAGACACGGTTTTGCATAATTTTTTTTCATTAGGGG